>Ga0335085_10000374_pt1 | contig 129724 bp, 113 predicted proteins | sample Lox_Sample_45_FD_206712 | JGI IMG/M metagenome (GOLD analysis project Ga0335085, IMG submission 206712) | Soil microbial communities from Loxahatchee National Wildlife Refuge, Florida, United States - Lox_Sample_4.5 | ecosystem: Environmental > Terrestrial > Soil > Wetlands | place: USA...
AAGACGCTGGAAGAGATCTTCCAGGTGGGGCCGTTGCTGGGCGCGGCCGCAAGTCCCGCCACCAACGACTTGAGCGATCTGTTTCAGTGAAGAAGTACGACGATTGGGGAAGCCCCGCTCAACTGATACTTGGGCGGGGTCCTTCCCGACAGCACCTGGATGCTCTCGCCCGGGATATCCCCGTCAACCAACCGCTCGGGGCCCGCCCGGCTCTCTCCTATGCTGCTTCGCTCGACTTAAACCGCAACCCTTTGCGGTAGAGCCCGTCACTGCCGACATCAAAAACCCGGTTAAAGCGTGCGCGATAGTTTTCCAGCGCGGCGTTCGCCGTGAACTCCATCAGTTGTTCCGGGGAGAAGTGTTTGCTCAACTCCGCATAGAGCTCGTCGCTGATGTTCGACGGCGTATCGGCCATGGCGTCGGCCATGCGCAACAGCGCCAGCTCCGCCGGTGTAAAACTCTCGTAGCGTCCCTCGGGGATGGCGGCAATCTCCTCGTCATTCAACCCATACATTCTGCCGCCGGCAGAATTGGCATCGATTCAAAACGGGCAACCGACCCGCGCGGCCGTGCGCAAGGTGACGAGCGCGCGCAGCCGGTGCGGAACCCTGGCTCTCTGGCCTAACAGCCACTCCCCGGCGATGTTGAACCAGAAAAGACGCGGCACGCGGGCCTGAATCTTCTGCGGCGTCAGGTCGCGGCCCAGCATCTTGCGGACTTTGTTGAACACCTGGCGCATGAAGAACGGCGCCCGTTTCGGATCGATGCCCTCGACTCTTGCCATGTGCTCTGGGACTCCTTTCGCGGATTCCTCCACGGAAATTCGATACGATTCGATGATCGGAACACAGCGAGGGGTGGCCAGGAAGCCTTGCGGAAATCGCAGGTTTCGGAGGGGCTTCAGTCGGGCGCACAACACATCGCGCACTTTCCGATGTGTGGGTTTTGTGAACGGTAACTTGAGCGATGAGCGGTTCACCCTGCTGAGCCTGCGGTGGAAAGATCCGGAAGCGCCACATTCAGCCGAGAACGTGAGCAAGACGATCACGATTTACTTGATCCGGGTGGAGATGAAGGAGTAACGCGCCCCGCAGGCCACGGGTCCAACCACCGGGGTTGGAAGGGGCCCCTCTGATTCCCGAAACGAACCTCGAAATCAGGGGAATATTCTTGCCGGGTGAGATGAAACAGAGCAAGAAGCGATGATAATCGGAGCTGCTCCCAAATACTTCAAATTCCTGAAGAGGCACGACGATGAACCGATCCCTCTCAATTGCCTTAATCTTGTGTTTTTGCTTTGAGGCTCTGTGGGCAGGCGTGGACAGCCAAAAGACGATGTACGTCGGAGGCACTCTCAGCTCAATCAAAGAGCAAACAGAAGGAGTTTCATCCACCAGCGACGAGAAAGTTTTCCTCTTTGACTACGGCAACAGCAAACTCCAGATTCCTTACGATCGAATCGAGAGCCTCGAGTATGGGCAGAAGGTTGGTAGACGCGGCGGGATTGTCAGCCGCTGGGTTATCACGAAGAAGCGCAAGCATTACCTGACGATCGGTTACAAAGATGAAAACGGCCAGCAGCAATCCGCGGTGCTGGAACTCGGTAAGGACATTGTTCGGGTAACGCTCGCTGCTCTGGAAGCGCGCAGCGGCCGCAAGATTGAGTACCAGGACGAAGAAGCGCGGAAAAGCGGCAGCGGAAATTAGCAGTCCGTAGAGTCGGGTGTGGAGAGGCTGCCGGCGTGGTCGGTACTGTTCTGGTTGTTCTCTCCTGACAAGGATGAGTATTCGGAAGAGTTTCTATTGACACCGCTGGACGAAGCGACATTTCGACTGGCAATGGATTCGTCGGAGATGCCAGCGATGTCAAATAGATGAACAGCCGCTGGGGTGATCTAGTGACACTTCTCACGCGCTAAAGCCCGGCCTCTGCGGCACAGCTGAAGCTGCGCCCTTCCACAAATCGTCTCTCGCTACGCTTTCGGGGAGGGGTCAGAGCCCTGTCCCTACACAACAAAAGGGCGGCTCGCGCCGCCCTTCTGAGAACTGGGAACTGAGAACTGGTTCTATGTTCCTTCGTTCCAACTCGCCAGATACTCTTCCTGCTCCGGTGTGAGGCGGTCGATCTTGATGCCCATCGACTCGAGTTTCAGCTTCGCTACGCGCTTGTCGAGTTCCGCGGGAACGGTGTAGACCTTTTTCTCCAGCGTAGCGTGGTTCTTCACCATGTACTCGCAGGAGAGCGCCTGGTCGGCGAAGCTCATGTCCATCACCGAGGCGGGGTGGCCTTCGGCGGAGGCGAGATTGATCAGGCGGCCTTCGCCCAGCAGGTTGATGCGGCGTCCGTCTTTCATCGTGTACTCGTCGACGAAGTTGCGAGTGGTGCGCTTCGACGACGACAGCTTTTCGAGCGACGGAATATCGATCTCGACGTTGAAGTGTCCCGAATTCGAGATGATCGCGCCGTCTTTCATTAACTCGAAGTGTTGCTTGGCAAGCACGTTCTTGTTGCCGGTGACGGTGCAGAATACGTCGCCGATCTTTGCGGCTTCTTCCATGCTCATGACGCGGTAGCCGTCCATGACGGCTTCGAGCGCTTTCGTGGGATCGATTTCGGTGATGATGACTTCGGCGCCGTTGCCGCGGGCGCGGCTGGCGAGCCCGCGTCCGCACCAGCCGTAGCCGGCGACGACGAATTTCGATCCGGCTAACAGGAAGTTCGTCGCGCGAATGATGCCGTCAATCGTGGACTGCCCGGTGCCGTAACGGTTGTCGAACAGGTGCTTGGTGTCGGCGTCGTTGACGGCGACGATCGGATAGGCGAGCACGCCTTCTTTCGCCATGGCACGCAGGCGAATCACGCCTGTGGTGGTCTCTTCGGTGCCGCCGATGACGTTCGCCAGTTCGGCCTTGCGCTTGGTGTGGAGCACGGACACCAGGTCGGCGCCGTCATCCATGGTGATCTGCGGCTTGTGGTCGAGCGCCGCCTGAATGTGCGCGTAGTAGCTCTCGTTGTCCTCGAACTTGATGGCGAAGACCGGAATGTTGTGGTCGCGGACCAAGCTGGCGGCCACGTCGTCTTGCGTGGATAACGGATTCGAGGCGCACAGCGCCACGTCGGCGCCCCCGTCGCGCAGGGCGATCATCAAGTTCGCGGTCTCAGCGGTAACGTGCAGGCACGCCGATACGCGCACGCCCTTCAGTGGCTGGTTCTTGATGAACTCTTTGCGAATGATCTGGAGAACTTTCATCGACTGGTTGGCCCACTCGATGCGCTTCTTCCCCAGATCGGCCAGTTCGAAACTCTTTACATCACAGGCAATGCTTGGTGTTGACATTGGCTCCCTTTATCCCCGGAATGATGGCATTAGTAAAAGGTCAGAGGTCAGAGGTCAGATTGCAGAGGTGAAACCCTGGAGCTTTTCGCCTCTGCAATCTGACCTCGGCAATCTGCAAGTCTTATTTGCGCGCCCCCACCGGCTCTTGTTTCAGCCCGGCGTCGGCAGCGAGCTTGGCGGCTTTGTCGGTCGCTTCCCAGGTGAAGTCGGCGTCGCTGCGGCCGAAGTGGCCATAGGCTGCGGTCTTGCGATAGATCGGACGTCGCAGGTTCAACGACTCGATGATGCCACGCGGCGTCAGCTTGAAGTTCGCGCGAATCAGATCCGGAATAATCGTCGCATCCACCTTCTCGGTTCCGAAAGTATCCACTAGGACGCTGACGGGTTCGGCAACACCGATGGCGTAGGCGAGTTGCACTTCGCAGCGCTCCGCGAGACCGGCCGCGACAATGTTCTTCGCGATATGCCGCGCCATGTAAGCGGCGGATCGGTCAACCTTGGTCGGATCCTTGCCGCTGAAGGCGCCGCCGCCGTGACGTCCCATGCCGCCGTAGGTGTCGACGATGATCTTGCGCCCGGTGAGGCCGCTATCGCCCATCGGCCCGCCGATGACGAAACGTCCCGTGGGATTGATGTGGTACTTGGTGTCTTCGTCGAGCAGGTTGGCCGGAATCACAGCCTGGATGACGTGCTTGAGAATGTCGGCCCGAAGTTCGTCGTTCCCGATCGTCTCGGAGTGTTGGGTGGAAACGACGACGGCATCCACGCGCTTCACCTTGCCCGGCGCGGAGTATTCAACTGTGACTTGAGATTTTCCGTCAGGACGAAGGTAAGGGCAGGTGCCGTTCTTGCGGACTTCCGTCAGCTTCTGGCACAGCTTGTGCGCCAACGCGATCGGCATAGGCATGAGTTCAGGCGTCTCGTTGCAGGCGAAGCCAAACATCATTCCCTGGTCGCCGGCACCGCCGGTGTCGACGCCCATGGCGATGTCGCCCGACTGCTTGTTGATGCTCGAGATCACGGCGCAGGTGTTGGAGTCGAATCCGTACACGGCATTGTCGTAGCCGATGGACTGCACTACGCCGCGGACCGTGTTCTGGAAATCGACGTAGGCTTTGGTGGTGATCTCGCCGGCAATGACGACCAGGCCGGTGCAGGTCAGGGTCTCACAGGCGACGCGGCTGGCGGGATCTTCACGCAGGCACGCGTCGAGAATGGCATCGGAAATCTGGTCGGCAATCTTGTCCGGATGCCCCTCGGTAACTGATTCCGAGGTAAAAAGAAAACGATTCGTTGGCAACTTGGTATCTCCTCAAGGTGACTTCGAGCGCCGGGTTCGATAAGGGGGGCTTATGAGGCCACAGGCTCTTAACCGGGGGTCTGTCTATTCTTAAAAACGGTACCAAAGTTAGGCTTTCAAAGCAATGGAATTGGCGGTGACGGAAGGGGTAGCACAGCGAGTGGCGTGGGAGGGCAGCGAATGGATGTGTGGACGTGGCAAATGGCAGAAAAGAAAGCCAGAATCCTTACTGAACCGCGGGTGGAGGCGTGGCGGCCGGCTGCAGCCCGTCGGCAGCAAAAGTGAGGATTTTGACCTCGCCATACCCCCCCTGCCGGGGCAGCTTTTTTCCGTTGAACACAAAGTCGACAGCTCCGGTGTTGCCCGACTTCAGCACGATCTGGTTCCGGGCGTGGATCGCGTGCTGGTCCCCCGCCAGGAGAGTCTCGGTAAAGGTGGGCTTGCCGTCGGCGGTGATGGAGAGCCAGGAGTCCTCACGGGCCAGAACCACCACGGTGAACTCGCCGGGTTGCGCGCCAGAGGACGATGGAAGAGGCGCGGCAGGCTTTTCAGTTGCGGAGGCTGGCCGCGAAACCGGACCCGCGGCGGCCTCAGGTTTTGGCGCTGCCGCTTCGACGCTCGCGCTCTCTGGGCGAGTTGCTGCGGGCGCAGGCTGATTCTGGGCTGCCGGGGCCGAGTCCGTTGACTTCTGCATGGCTGGACTTGGAGCAGTTCGGCTTTCCGGAGCGTGCTGGCGCCGGCTCCAGAGAGAGAGCGCCAGAGCGATGAGCAGAAGCAGAGCCGCGAAAAGCCCCCAGGGAAGCGGCTTGGAGGCGGATGGCGGCCGGGGTTGTGGACGAATGGCCTCGGCCTTGATCTCCGGGAGGGGTACGGGAGCGCCCTCCCCGGAAGCTTCCAGGTAGTCGGCGACCGTCTGATCTTCGTCCAACCCGAGGCAGCGAGCATAGGCGCGAACGAAGCCCTTGTTGAAGATGCCACCGGGAAGCAGCGTGAACTTGTCTTCCTCAAGCGCCTGCAGCATGCGCGTGCCGATTTTGGTGGAGATGGAGATTTGCTCCAGCGTGATGGAGCGCTTCACCCGTTCCTGCTTCAGTTTTTCGCCGAAGGATGGCAATCCAGTTCTCCCGCCCGGGTCGTGTAGGGCGGACATTCTTGTCCGCCCCGCTGGCCAGACGACTGACAAGAGTATCCCCTCCGCACGGGCCACGGACAACCATTGTCCGTTCCCCCCAGAGGGGCAGTGCTGGAATTCTACTCTGAGAGAGGATCTGTGGCGGTGCTCGACGCCTGGTTCGCGAGAGGCAGCGGTGGCGTCACCTGTCCTTCGAAGTAGGACTCGGCTTTCTTCCACGCCTTTTCCGCAACCACGTGGCCGAGTCGTTGACCGGCCAGGTCGACGGCGCGGAAGTGAATGCCGCCGTAGCGCCGCGACATGCCCGCTTCGATGGCAGCCTCGGTGAAGGTTTCCCATCTCAGCGTGATCGGTTGGGAAGGAGTGGTTCCGGGTTCGATCTTCGAACTCCCTTTCGCAAGCGTGACAGAATCACCGAAGCGATCGCTGCCCGTCCACAACTGCAAGATGCGCGCGGCGGCAGCGCTGTAGGTGCTGTGACCGGAGACGTATTCAGGAAAAGGAGGAGTGGGAAATGTCGCGGGCTGATACGGAATCCATTGCGCGCCATCCATCTCGACGGTGCCTTTGCCCGGACCGCCCCAGGCCCGAATTTTCCTGCCGCGAAAGAGCAGCGGAATCGCAGTAACCGGTCGGACAGAGTCGTATTCCCGCTTGGCGTCCCAGGCGGCGATCGAGGAGTCGAACATCGCGTTCGAGAGGACGAAGAACATCTTTACGTCGTCGTCGAGAGTGTGATGGTCGCGTTCGGAAACGAATTGAGCAAACTGCAACCAGTGGCCGGGAGGCTGCTCGGTGCCGGGGCCGTCGGACCAGTACTCGGCAATCATCTTTTCGCGATCGGTGAGATGAGCACTCAGGGCGATCAGTTCTTCGGCCTGCTGCTGATATTCGGGCGTGCCGTACTTGAATGGGCCTGGCTCGACGGCGGAGCGAAACTCGTCGCCTTTGGTCAGGGCGAACGGCGTTACGTAGCACCACTGCGCCCCCGCAAACATCTGGAGGACGAGGCTGCCGGTGGAGTCGGTGTAAGTGAGGGGCTGCCAGTGTTCGGGATTCAGAGGCTTGGTGAACGAAGCCCGCGCCGGGACGGTGCCGGGAGGGTTGAGAGGACGATATCCACTCCAATCACTGTACGCGCCGTCCGTCAGATCGCCGAGTTGGTTGGACTTGTCGTGATGGCGGAATTCCAGAACGGCGGCAGGTCCAGACACGTTGCCAGAGCATTTGAGATTATCAGCAACCCCACGAATACAGATTTGATCACGCGCATGGCATCCTCACATTAACTGAATTCAGTGAGCGATAATTGTCCGTTGTAGGGCACTAGGTCCGCCTCCTGTCCGGCTGCTCCATCCACGCCCTGGTCTTCCCTGACTCCAACGAAATTTGTGGCTGCAATTCCTCCGCGGTGTTGTCGAGTCCAGAGACAACCGAAAATCATGCCATTCTTGATTGTGAATTTTCGTCTCATCGTCGAGCAATGTCAGTCCAGTGGCGCGCCCATCGGCATCAGCGGGTTCGCGGTGGACAGTAGGATCGTAATTGGCGGCCAGCCAATTGCAGCGATTGGAGCCCCAGGAATAGAGATTTAGGGAAGCTTACTCGTTCACCTTCCTTCTGGCTCGGCAATTCATTTCGCGGTGAAGAAGGAATAGACATTTAAGCTGTGGCTGCACACAAACTGCAAAGTCTTTCGCATCTCTGTCGCATCTTCAGACTAAATTGATGTGTTTTCGCCGAGTTATTTCTTGACAATAGTCTAGAGACAAGACAGTATGTGGGACATCCCCAGCGGACGGGGTCCCCCCAGAAAGGCCGTCCCGAAGTCAAAAATCCATCAATCAGTTAAGAAGTCAGCGAGTGAGTGGAGCTACGACTGTGCTCTTTCATCATGCGCGCGGCGTTGGACACCGGTGACCGACGGCACGCGTGTTGACAAATGGGCATGCCTCCGCAAAGGACGACTTGGCGGAGGTCAACGGGGATGGAGTTGGCGGCATGTTTGTTTCCGCGCCAGCTTCCATGATCAACACAACTTGTGCAGTGACAAACCGGTTTTCAAACGGGGTGAGCCCTGCAGACTCCTGTGCCACGTCCGCGTGGCGAGCAAGGGATTCTGGTTAGGTTGGAGGGTTGGCATGTCACTGCCCGATTAACGAAAGCTCATCTACTTCCAGGAGATCAAAAGCATGAAGAGACGTTCTTGTCGTTCGACAATAGCGATCGCAGTACTAGTTATGGCTAGCTTAACCTTTGCGGCGGCGCAGGACGAGCGCACCCCCGGGGCAGGCGAGGCCCAGGCAGCGCCGTATCAGGCGCCTCCGGCAGCCGCCGTCAGGCAACAGGGCTCCGTCATCATTCCGGATAGCAGTGTCGCGCGTCCCGAGGATGCCGGCAAATTCGCTCACACTTTCCTCAAGATCTTCGCTCCCGCTGGCCGCCCCATGGCCTCCATCAGCCCGGACAACACCTTTGCTGAGTATCCGGCATCGATCGCCTGCGTGTACGGCGTAGGCCCGAAGTATGCGGGATGCGTGCCGGCCAACAACGGCAAACACGCTACCGGCGGTTGGGGTGCAATCGCACTGGTCGACGCTTTTGACACACCGACGGCTCAGGCCGATCTGGACTTTTTCGACACCTTCTTCGGCCTGCCAAAAGCAAAGTTCACGAAGGTCATTGCCGACTCGAGCTTCGGCACCCTCGGCGGATTGGTTGCCAGCTGCTCCGGCACGCCCCCAACGAACAGCGGCTGGGGCCTGGAAACGGCTCTGGACATCGAGTGGGCGCACGCAATGGCGCCCAGCGCGAAGATCATCCTGGTCGAGGCCTGCAGCAACAGCTACAACGACCTGCTCTATGCCGAAGCTGTGGCTGGCATCAAAGTGTATGCGGCCGGCGGCGGCGACATCTCCAACAGCTGGGGAAGCGGAGAATTCTCGGGTGAAGTTGGCACCACCGACGACTTCTTCTACCGCTACTACTGGCAGAACGTCACCTATTTTGCGTCCGCTGGCGACGCAGGCTTGGGTGCGGCATATCCCAGTTCTTCGCCCTGGGTCGTTTCTGCGGGCGGTACCACTATCAACCGCGACGCTTCCGCAAATTTTCTGAATGAAAGCTGCTGGGCGGGTTCAGGCGGTGGCGTAAGCGCATTTGAAGTCTGGCAGAACCCACCGAACATCCTTAACGGGATGGGCCCGTGGTCTGACTATCAATATGAACTGTTCGGGCAGGGTGCGCGCCAGACTCCCGACATCTCCTTTGACGCCGATCCTGCCAGCGGCGTGTGGGTTCGTTATAACGGCTCGTGGTATGTCGTTGGCGGCACCAGCGTGTCCTCACCGGCACTGGCTGGCATCGTCAATGCGTCCGGTCAAAAGCTGGGGCAGGCTCCTCCGGCCGGCGGCTTCTATCACACCGGGGAGAACAACCTTCTCTATTCGCAGCTCAACGCGGTGGCCGCGTATAAGAAGAACTTCTACGATGTCACCACGGGTTCGAATGGCGCCGCCGCTGGTCCAGGCTATGACAATTGCACTGGTATCGGCAGCCCGCGAGGCAAACTCGGGAAGTAGTCTTTCACTTGACTGTCACCGGCTGTCTTCAGAGGCCCTGCCTGGCAGGGCCTCTTCTTTTTCTTCTTCTTTGGTTGGTGTTCCTAGCGGCTGGCCCATCCCAGGGATGTTCGCGGGTCGAGCGCGGAAGAGGTCCCATCCGTTTCAGGTCGTTACGCTAATGAGTAACTATCTTGTCGCTGTCCACGATCCGCTCGATGGTGGACGCAAAATATGTTTGACTGACGTTCCCGGGTCCGTTCGGGGCCGGTCCCGAAGCTGGTCCGCTCAGAACCATCAACACACGATCGCCGACCGCGAGCGGCGCTCCGTCCACCTGCTTTCCATCAGGCAATAGGACTCTCGCGCCCGATATATCGACCCTGAAAGTGGGCCCCGCGACTACGAACTGCGCGTGGACTCCCGGCCCGCCTGGGTGACCGTCCGGCGTCTTCACCGTTACGATTCCGCCTTGCAACGTGGTGATGCGGCCTTGTATTACGAAGAACTCACAAGAGGATGATTGGCCATGCACTCGAGATTGGCTGTCGCCCGGCATCTCGCGACCCTTCATACTGCCGCAATCCGCGAAGAACATGGTCGCCGCCAGCAGTGCATAAATCCTTCGCCTGCGTCCCACAATCATTGCCGTGGCTCCCACAACACCTCTCCCGCCGAAAATCAGCTTAAACGGAGCAGTTCTCAACTTTCAATGAGTCGCAGCTCTTAATCAGCACGCTTCGTAGAATACTCCGGGAGTTGATCCGCGTCCCGATTTTGTTCGCGCCGATAACTGCATTTACGCCTTTTCGTTTCAGATGTGCACTTACCTTGAGCAGGTTTGTCCAGACCTTCACGAGCAGGGAAATGGAGGTTCATCTCTGCGCAGAATTTGCTCCCGTCCGCGAAAGAGCATCTCCACCGGGGGCGGGTTTCATGACTGTCCCAACCCGCCGATGTTACGGGTTCTTGACAACCCGTCCACCCTATAAGATAATCAATGCACACGAATCAATAGCTCATTGACAATTTGGCGACGACCGGGTTGACTGTCGCTGTCATCGGTGAAAAGGTTTTGACCAGGTGTCTCCTAACTCCTTATTCCGGAATATTTTGCCTCCAACCCCTTGGGGCTCAATATTTTGCGCGGATTGCCCAGCCTAAGTCCCTGATTCCAGATATTTTGAGCCGGGAAGGGGGAGTGGGAAGGGGGGGCCGTTATCATCTGGTAAATGGGTTGGCGGCTTGCAGTCCGTCAGCTCAGACCCGTCAAACTACGGTGCGTGAACCTGGGAGCGGGGCAGGAGATCCCCGCTGACCGTTGATCACCTCGCGAGCTGCGCTTCTGGTCTCGAACTGCCGTCAAGGGCATGGATGAATCGATGCCTCATTGTCTCTGTTGCCCTTCCGAGTTCGCTTCACGGTTCCCGGTTACTATCGTTCATTGCCCGGTGTGCGGGGCGAAAATTATAATCCCTTATCTTCCTACCTGATCGAGGAGTGCATGCCGGAGGCAGCGGGCACATCTCCAACTCGCTTGTCGCAAGAGCTCAGCATCTTTCATGATGTAGCCAAAGCTCTTACGTCGTCGCTCGACCTGGATTCCATCCTGCAGACGATCATGGAGAAGATGGCGGAATACTTCCGTCCGGAGACCTGGTCGCTGCTGATGGTGGATGACCAGAAGAACGAGCTGTACTTCGCCATTGCCGTGGGCGCGGCGGCGGAAGTGCTCGCCAATGCCCGGGTCAAGATGGGAGAGGGAATCGCCGGATGGGTGGCGAAGAATGGCCAGCCGCTGATCGTGCCCGACGTGCAGAATGAGCCGCGGTTCTCGCGGCGGCTGGACGATCTGACGCGCTGGCAGACGCAGTCGTTGATTTGCATGCCGTTGCGGTCGCGGCACCGAGTACTGGGCGTAATTCAACTCGTGAACGTGGACGTGAAAGCGCTAAGCGAACAGGAGTTGTTCTTCTTGCACGCCTTATGCGACTACGCAGCGATCTCGATTGAGAACGCCAAGGCTGTCGAAAAGATTCAGGAACTTACCATTACGGACGACTGCACCGGACTGTTCAACGCGCGGCATCTTTATAAGACGCTCGAGACAGAGGTCTACCGGTCGGCGCGCTTTGGGTATGAGTTCAGCGTGATTTTCATCGACTTGGACCACTTCAAGCAGGTGAACGACACCAAGGGCCATCTGGTGGGGAGTCGATTGCTCGCCGAGGTTGGTTATCTGATCAAGGCGCAGTTGCGGCTGATCGATTTTGCGTTTCGCTATGGCGGGGATGAGTTTGTCGTTCTCCTGCCGCAGACGGGGAAAGACCAGGCAGTGGTGGTCGCAAAGCGCTTACAGGATTCGCTGCGCCTGGGACACTTCTGCGGCGAGCAGGGCCTGGATCTGGGAGTGCGGGCCAGCATGGGACTGGCGACGTTCCCTCACGACGCGCAGACGCCGCACGACATCATCCGTCAAGCGGACGAAATGATGTACATGGTGAAGAACACGACGCGGGACAACATTGGAGTGGCGTCACGGGGACTGATGGAAGAGTAGTGGTCAGTTGCGACGCTGACATTTGTGGTGCGGGGGGGGCGGGTCGCCGGCGCTACGTTGCTGTGTGGCTTGCTTTCTTCTTTTGGGATTAGTTTTGTTTTTCGCGCTGCTTTAGCGGGTCTGGCTGATCGGCCTTCTTTTCGGTTGCAGGCTTGTCGGGTTTCCAGGCGAAGGCGTTGGCGGGTGCGTTGGGATTCACTCCGAAATCCCAGACGTAGAGGTTCATCCCTTCTTTGCCGAGCATTTCGGCAACCGCGTATTCCCCCCCGGGCAAAGGATCTTTGGGCGTGACTTTAACCCAGCCGCCGGTCATCTCAGAAACGGTGGCGGGGACGAAGCGCTGATCGGCCGTGACTTTGCCGTAGGGCGCGATCTTGATCCCGCCGGCGATGCGCTTGCCACCTTTTACTTCAGCGCGAATGATCTTGAAACGTTCGGCGGGCGGGAGCGGCGGTAGTTCTCCCGGTGCGGTGACGGTCTTGCCGGCGGCATCCTGGGCGTCGATGTTGATGTAGATCAGCGGCACACCGGTGTGCGATTGGACTTTTGCGCGCACGCCGGGGAGTTCGATGGTCTGCTTGGCGCTGGCCAGAGGATTGATGGCCGCCCGCAGGATGTTCGACTTCGTGTTCCGGTTGACTTCACCGCCCGATTGCTGCAGTTCGTCGAGCTGCGGCTCGCCCTGATAAGTGTCGAGAAGAAAGATGCCGCCTTCGGGCGGTAGGCGCAGGCCATGTACGACTTCGGGAGAGCGCGCCTCTTCCGCTTTCATTTCGGCTTCGAGCTCTTTGTCGAGTTGCTGCGCTTCGGGAGAGGGCGCACCTTGCAGGCGGCCTTGTTCGAACTTTTCGGTGGCGTCCCAGTCGACTAGCGATTTGGGAACTTCCTCCCACTCGCCGCGTTCAGCGCTCATGTAGCGAACGCGGTCGCCCTTGACTTCGTACTTGGTGACAAGCTGGTAGGAGCCGTCTTTGAGGATGAGGCGGTGGGCGAGGGTTTGGGCAGCTAACGGCCAAGGCGAAAGGGCGCACACGATCCACACGACCAAGGCGGCCGCGGGGAACAAGCTGGCTTTGGGACTCAGGGATTTCATGCTGCCGGACATTATCAGACTTTTTCTGTGAGCCTGAAAGGTTAGATGCGAGGTACAAAGGTTGGGCGGTCTAGTGGCAGGCGAAGGTTTGACGGGGCGTCCGTCGCGCCATCCCGTTAACCCGTGTTGTGCAGGCCGGCAGCGATGCCGTTCATGGTTGCGCCGATGGCGTAATCGAGGGAGGGTTCGCCGGCACCGGCGCGCTTGCGGCGCAGCAGATCGACCTGAATCAGGCTGATGGGGTCGACATAGGGGTTGCGCAGGCGCACGGAGCGGGAGAGGACGGGATTGTTCTCCAGCAGATCTTTCTGGCGTGTCACGGTGAGAACAAGTTGGCGGGTGCGGTCAAATTCTTCGCGCAGCATGGTGAAGACACGGTCGCGCAGAGCGGCGTCGCTGATCAGATCGGCGTAGAGGCGGGCGATGGCAAAGTCGGCCTTGGCCATGGCGATTTCTACGCTGCGGATCAGGCTGGCGAAGAGCGGGAAGCCTTGCATCATTTCTCTTAAGACGTTTTGCGGGTCGCGGGCGGAAAAACGTTCGAGGGCGTGGCCGACTCCGAACCAGGCGGGGACGGCGTGGCGGCTCTGCATCCAACCGAAAACCCACGGGATGGCGCGGAGATCTTCGAGTTGGCGACTCTTGCTGCGGCGGGCAGGGCGCGAGCCGATGCGGGCGTGCTCGAGTTCATTGACCGGTGTGGCCTGTTCGAAATACGCGATCACGTCAGGATTCCCGGCGATGTGGCGGCGGTAAAACGCGAAGGCGTCTTCCGACATGGATTCCATTGCTTCGTGCCAGCGCAGCGCGGTCTCGGGAGGAGCAGTGATCGGTTTCACCAGGGCTTCGAGGCAAGCGGCAATCATGATTTCAAGATTCCACTCGGCGAGTACGGGGTCGGAGTATTTCCAGCTGAGGACTTCGCCCTGCTCGGTGATGCGGATCTCGCCGGAAAAATCGCCGGGTGGCTGCGCGAGGATAGCAGCGTGAGTCGGGCCTCCGCCGCGGCCTACGGTGCCTCCGCGACCGTGGAAAAGACGCAGGTTCACGTTGCACTCGCGGGCAGCCTGGTGCAGGTTGCGTTGCGCTTTGTGCAGTTCCCAGGTGCTGGTGAGCATGCCGCCGTCTTTGTTGGAGTCGGAGTAGCCGAGCATGACTTCGTGGGCGCGTCCCCAGGAGTCGAGGAGAGGCTGGAATTCGCGGTCGGTCCAGACGCGGCGCATGACTTCGGGCGCGGCCCGCAGGGCTTCGATCGATTCGAAGAGGGGGACTGGCATCAGGCCGGGGTCGTCGTTGTGGGCGGCGCTGGAGACACCGGCACGCCGGGCAAGTTGGAGGACGGCGAAGAGGTCGTGTTCGGATTGCGTGTTGCTGATGATGAAGTGGCGGATCGCCTTTGGGGAGTGGGTTCTCTTCACTTCGGCGACGGCGCGGAAGGTGGCGAGAAGTTCGATTGACGGCGGAGAAAGGTCGGGAGGAAGCTCGGCTCTTGCCGGCAGAACTCCGTCGCGAGCTATTTCAGAGAGCGCTTTGGACAATACTTGCGAGTGCTGGCGGATGTCGAGTGCGTGCAGGTGAAAGCCGAAAATGCGGACTTTGCGGAGCAGGGGTTCGACGACTTCCGCCAGGCGTTGACCGTGGTGGGCGCACAGACTGTCGCGGATGATGATCAGGTCTTCTTCAAACTGCTGCGGCGATTTGTAGGCGTATTCGTGTTTCGAGGACTTGCGGGTGAAGCGCAGGCGGGCGATCAGGTATTCGAGGAAATGGCGATAGAGTTCGGCCGCGGTGATCTGTTTCCAGCGGGAATACTTTTCACCTAGCTTCTTATCGTAATCGCGGGCGCGGCGGGAGAGGGCGTCGGACACGGCGATGCGGCGGGTGGACATGCTGAGCTGGCCGATCAGGCGCGTGGTTTCGGCAATGTAGTGGTCGATGATGACGTGGCGCGCCATGTCGACGGCTTCTCGTGTGGAGTCGGCGGTGACGAAGGGATTGCCGTCGCGGTCGCCGCCGATCCAGGAACCGAAGGAAAGCAGGCCGGGGATCTCTGCGTGCTTTTTGTAGACATCGCCCAGGGACTCGTCGAGTTCTGCGAAAAGACGAGGCAGTGATTCGAAGAGAACCATGGGAAAGTAATCGAGCCCCATGTGAATCTCGTCGCGGACGGTGATCTTGTTGAGGCGGACTTCGTCGGTCTGCCAGAGAGCGGTGATCTCGGCGAGGATGAGTTCTTCACATTCGCGCGCCTCGGAGTCCGAGAGCGGGAGCTGATCGAGGCGCTCGAGATATCCAGCGATGCGGCGGCGCTTGATACGAATAGTGTGGCGTGTGATTTCCGTGGGATGGGCGGTGAAGACGGGCGTGACTTGGATCTTGCTCAGTGATTCACGGATCACAGGCGCGGGGATTCCCGCGGCGCATAGGCGGGTCAGCGTGCCGCGGAATGAGCCATCGACGGGTACCTTGCCGGTCAGCAGGCGAGCGGCGCGGCGGCGGCGCTTGCGGTGGTTGGTCTCGGCGAGGTTAGTCAGTTCGAAGTAGATGGCGAAGGCCTTGGTGACGCGGTAGGCGGTGTCGACGGGCAAGGCTTGGATGATCTTGCGTGCTTCCGACATCAGGCCGGTATCACTATTTCCTGGTGCAACGCGGTGGGCCTGGTCGCGGTGCTGGATCAGGAGCTTTCTGAGCTGTTCGACCACGGCGAAGAATTGTTCGCCCTCCTGCTCGACGAGCACGCGTCCGAGGAGAATGCCGAGCGAGCGGACGTCGCGTCGAAGCGGGAGTTCCTTGGACGGATCGGCGGTGTCGGCCGTGAGTTCGGCGAGCCGGGCGGCGGGAGTGCCGTCGATCCAGAGAGGGTGGTCAGCCATGGGATATTTTAGCGGATGAAACAGGAATCCCCACCCTCTCGCAGAAAACGCGAGATGAGTGGGGGTCGTTTGTGCGCTGCGAAGAAAGCTTACTTTCCAATTTCCACGCTGAGCGTACGCTGGCCGAGGGTAATATGGGCGCCGTTCGTAAACGCGCCACCGCCGCACACGGCAAAGGTGTTGAAGGCTCCGGGAATGAGGCCGTCGACAGGTTCCACAATCCAGCGAAATGTCTTGGCAGAGAACTGATTTGTTACATTCAGAATCTCGAATCCTCCGGGACCGAAGTTTGTCATGCACGGACCGTTGTTGACGCTGAGTCCGGCGAGAAACCACTCATTGCTGTTGTTGTAGTCGGCGCTAAACGTGACGATGACTGAGGTGACGGCGTTGGGTTCCTTGATGCCCACTGCCTGTACCAGGGGAAAGCAGCAGTGGCCGGTGAAGGTTTGGTTGACCTGAATGCGTTGCAGTTGCAACAGGGGGACGGCTGACGCGGAGAGGGAGCCAGCCAGGATGACACCGGCCAGCATCACGGCGAACAGGATGGGCTGTTTCTTCGGCCTCGAAGTCGACTTCATGATCTTCTCCTCACTTGATTTTCAAACAAGGCAACTTGGCCTTGTATCTGGAATATCGGAATACGGAGGAGACATACGACAGGCGAATTGTGCTACGGAGGGACCCTTCTGGTGAATCACAGCTGGCAAGTTTTTGTCGGTATCATCATGCTGCATCGATGAAGACAGTTTGGACTATCTGTGCGGTCCCTATTTTCGCTGCGATTTTGTCCTTCTCGACGAGTTGTCGGGAGAACAAGAAGGAAACGCCTCCCGATCATCCCCGGCTGACGCCGAGCGTTGCCACGCGGGATTCGACTTTCCGCAGTGCGGCCCTGGGCCGTGAGATGCAATTTCGCGTGATCCTTCCTCTAAGTGTTCCCGAGGGACAGAAATTGCCGGTGGTTTACTTGTTGCACGGCGGTGGCGGCGGATTTCGCGACTGGTCCAACTATTCGGACGTAGCAAGATTCGCCGAGGGCGGACTTGTTCTGGTGATGCCCGAGGGAGGGGAGTCGTACTACACGAATGCCGCCGACCGCCCCCAGGGCCGGTATGAAGATTACATTCTGAATGATCTCATGGCTGAAGTAGAGGCAAAACTGCCGGTGGCCACTGGTCGAGAGAATCGGGCCATTGTCGGTGTTTCGATGGGAGGATTTGCCGCGGTAAAGTTCGCCCTCAAGCGTCCCGATTTGTTTGCATTCGCTGCCGGCATCAGTCCGGCGGTTGATGTTCCGAGCCGGCCATTTTCCATCAAGAGGCCGCTGCAGTGGCGCTACCATCGTTCGATCTTTGGGCCATGGGGCGGGCGGGTGCAACAGGAGAATGATCCGTTTGTCCTGGCGCGATCCACGATTCCGGGAAATGCTCCGTATCTGTTCCTGACCTGCGGGGATCGGGAGGGGCTGTTGTCGGCGAATCGAAGGTTAGCGGCGATCCTTGCGGAGCGGCATTTTCAACATGAATTCCGTGTAGTTCGCGGCGGTCACGATTGGACGCAATGGAACGGGGAGCTGGCGGATTGTTTCAAGAGTCTGACGGAGCATCTGGATTCAGCCAATCGCTCACATTCAAAATTTCCACATTCCCATCCTGCCAATTCTCTGCCATAATTGATCGTGCACCCCAAGCTGCACAAATTTCCAATCAAAAGTCAAACGAGGAACAGATGTCGGCCAAGTACATCTTTGTGACCGGCGGTGTGGTGTCTTCACTGGGCAAGGGACTGGCGGCGGCTTCGATCGGATGCCTGCTTGAAAGCCGCGGCCTCAAGGTCAACCTGATGAAGTTCGACCCGTATCTGAATGTCGATCCGGGGACGATGTCGCCGTTTCAGCATGGCGAGGTCTTCGTCACGGACGATGGGGCCGAAACCGACCTTGATCTCGGTCACTACGAACGCTTCACGCACGCAAAGCTTTCTCGCGACAACAACTGGACTACCGGGAGGATCTACGAGCAAATCATTGCCAAAGAACGCCGTGGCGACTACCTGGGGAAGACCGTGCAGGTTATTCCTCATGTGACGAATGAAATCAAAGCGGCGGCCAAGAAAGTGGCGCAGGACGTGGATGTGCTGATCGTCGAAATCGGCGGCACGGTGGGCGACATCGAGTCGCTGCCGTTCATTGAGGCGATCCGGCAGATGCGGCAGGAATTGGGACGGGAACACACCCTGTTTGTGCACGTGACCCTGGTGCCGTTTATTGCGGCGGCGCAGGAGTTGAAGACCAAGCCGACACAGCATTCTGTCAAGGAGCTGTTGAGCGTCGGAATTCAGCCGGACATTCTTTTATGCCGGACGGACCGGTTCCTCTCGAAGGACATCAAGTCGAAGATCGCGCTCTTCTGCAACGTAGAAGAGGAAGCAGTCATCACGGCGAAGGACGTGGCGTCGGTGTATGAAGTGCCGCTGGTGTTCGCGCATGAGAATGTGGACACGCTGGCGCTCCGCTATTTACACCTCGAGGCGAAAGATCGCGACCTGAAGCAGTGGGAAGACCTGGTCCACCGCGTGTACAACCCGCAGGACGTGGTGAAGATCGGAATCGTCGGAAAGTACGTGGAATATGAGGATTCTTACAAGTCACTGAAAGAAGCGCTGGTCCATGGGTCGTTGGCGCACAACTTGAAACTTGAACTGAGTTGGGTTGAGGCTGAGGGCCTGGAGACCAACGATAAGAACGATAAGGGCTATGAGGCGCAGCTCGATGGTTACGACGGCATTCTGGTTCCCGGCGGGTTCGGGAAACGCGGGATCGAAGGCATGCTGAAGGCGATCCAGTACGCGCGCGAGAAGCATGTGCCGTACTTTGGGATTTGCCTGGGGATGCAGACCGCTTGCATCGAGTTTGCGCGCAACGTGGTCGGGCTGGCGGATGCGAATTCCAGCGAGTTCGATCCGGCGACACCGCATCGGGTGATTTACAAATTGCGCGAGTTGCGAGGCGTTGAAGAACTGGGCGGGACGATGCGGTTGGGGGCCTGGCCGTGCCAGATCGAACCGGGAACGTTGGCGCACAGGATCTATGGCAAGACGGAGATCAGCGAGCGCCACCGGCATCGGTACGAATTCAATCGCGAGTACGAAGAGCCAATGGTGGCGGCCGGGCTGAAGATTTGCGGGTCGACGCCGGACGGGACTTACGTCGAGATGGTGGAGATACCCGGGCATCCGCATTTTATTGGGTGCCAGTTCCATCCCGAGTTCAAGTCGAAGCCGCTGGAGCCGCATCCGCTGTTCCGGACTTTTATCGGAGCGGCGTACGAGTACGGGAAGAGCCGCAAGGTGCAGAAAGAAGCGGCGGAAGTTGAGATGTTTCTGCGGCCGGCGCGGAGATAGGATCTACCGCGGGGAGCGCCGAGATCGCCAAGAACCTGCGGATTCCTCGCTGCGCTCGGAATGACAATCGGGAAGGGGATTTCTCGGCGCACTCGACGTCTCGGCGGTGAAAGAGCTTGACTTCATCTTTCCAAATCGACAACGTTCGCGTTGGTTCCGGTGATCTTTTTCTGATCGCGGGGCCTTGCGTGATTGAGAGCGAAGAGCATGCCCTGTTCATGGCCGAAGTGATTAAGGGCGTGGCGCGATCGCTGAATTTCCCGTTTATCTTCAAGGCTTCGTACGACAAGGCGAACCGGACATCGATCCGGAGTTTTCGCGGGCCGGGGTTGAAAGAGGGGCTGCGGATTCTGCGCAAGGTCAAGGAGTCGGTGCACATCCCGGTGCTCACGGATGTGCATCAGGCTTCGGATATTGGGGCGGTGGCGGAGGTCGTCGATGTCCTGCAGATCCCCGCGTTTCTCTGCCGACAGACCGACCTGGTGGTGGCGGCGGCCTTGAGCGGGAAGCCGGTGAACATCAAGAAGGGGCAGTTCGTTTCGCCGTGGGATATGAAGCACGCGGTCGACAAATGCCGCGACGCGGGCAACAGCCAGGTGTTCGTGACCGAGCGCGGGTCGTCATTTGGTTACAACAATCTGGTTGTCGACATGCGCTCGCTGGCCATCATGCGCAAGTTTGCGCCGGTGGTGTTTGACGCGACGCATTCTGTGCAGCTGCCGTCAGCTGCCCGCGTTGACGAGGATCAGCCCGCCACTAGCGGCGGACAACCCGAGTTCATTCCTGTGCTGTCGCGCGCGGCGGTGGCTGCCGGAGTGGACGGCGTGTTCATGGAAGTCCACGACAATCCCAAAGATGCAAAGAGTGATGGTCCGAACGCGCTCGACTCGCGGAACCTGCGCGGGGTGTTGAAGGAACTGCTGGCCGTGCGCAAGGCGCTGGAGACGGCGCACCAGACGCCGTAGAGTTCCTATTCCCTGAATCTGTTACCATTCCCGCCGCATCGGTATCGCATCGTCTATGCATATCTGGGCAACGATTCTTGGCGCGGTCACTATTTTTGCCATCCTGCGGGATGCATTTGAGACGGTCGTGCTGCCGCGGCGTGTGGATCGTCATTTCCGGCTGACGGCGTGGTTCTATCGCAACAGTTGGCGTCCGTGGACGCGTGTTGGCGGGCTGATCAATAAACCTTCGCGCCGGGAAAATTTCCTTGCGTACTTCGGGCCGTTGTCGCTGATTCTGTTGCTCGGCCTGTGGGCGATTGGGTTGATCTTTGGCTTTGCCTGCATGCAATACGGGATGGGGGAACACCTGCAGTTGTCGGGCGAACAGATCACGTTCGGCAAGCTTCTCTACCACAGCGGCGAAACGTTCTTCACGCTGGGCTACGGCGATATCACCCCGGTCAATGCGACGGCGCGGGCGCTGGCGGTCGCGGAAGCCGGGCTGGGTTTTGGATTTCTGGCGCTCGTCCTCGGATACCTGCCGGTGGTGTACTCGTCATTTTCGACGCGCGAAATTGAAATCTCTTTGCTCGATGCGCGCGCGGGCTCGCCGCCCAGTGCGGCCGAGTTCCTGGGACGGCTGGGGTGCTGTCCGGAGCAGACGGTGCTCGACCAGATTTTTCGCGACTGGGAGCACTGGTGTGCAGATTTGCTGGCCAGTCATATTTCGTATCCGGTGCTGGTGTTCTTTCGCTCGCAGCACAGCAACCAGTCGTGGCTCGGCGCGCTGACGACGATGCTGGATGTGACGTCGCTAGTGATGACGGGGGTCGACGGGATCCACGCCGACCAGGCGAAGCTGACATTTGCCATGGCGCGGCACGCGGTGGTGGACCTGGCACAGGTGGTCAACGCGCAGTATCAGTCGCATGACGTGGACCGGCTCACCGCGGAGGATCGGCGGCGGTTGCGGACGGATCTGGCGCAGCACGGCGTAACGCTCAACGACGCCCCGGATGCGGCCGACAAGTTGACAGACCTGCGGACGCTTTACGAACCCTACTCTCACGCGCTGGCGCGCAGGTTGGTGCTGGCCCTGCCGCCGTGGATCCGCGCGGAGCACAAAAAAGACAACTGGCAGAGCAGTCCGTGGGATCGGGTGATTCAGGCGCGGGCGCTGGAAATCTTGGGGCAAAAGCCGCGCAGGAAGATACAGAGCGAAGAGCACTTCTAGATTGAGTCATTGAATCATCGAAGAGCAATGGATGAATCTCAATGATCCGATGTCTCAATGATTCAATGACTCTCGTTCTGCTACCATTTCCCCTTCCATGAAGCACATTGGCGAAAACGTGGTGCGCATCGAGGCGGAGGCGCTGCGGGCGCTGGCGGATCGGATTGCCGGTCCGATGGCAGCGGAGTTTCAGCGTGCGGTCGATCTGATGTTTGCGTGCGTCGGCAGGGTTGTGGTCACTGGGATGGGCAAGAGTGGGATCATCGCCCGCAAGATTGCGGCTACTTTGAGTTCGACGGGGACGCCATCGTTGTACCTGCATCCGGTAGAGGCGCTGCACGGCGACCTGGGGATGATCGTGCGCGGCGATGTAGTGCTGGGGCTCTCGGCCAGCGGAGAGACCGAGGAAATTCTGCAACTGCTGGCGACGATCAAGCGGCTGCAGGTGCCGCTGATCAGCATGACTTGCGACGATAACGGGAAAGCGGGCAAGCCTGCCCTGAGCGGAGTCGAAGGGAATGCCCGCTCCACACGGGCATCCACGCTGGCGGCGGCGGCCGACGTCGCGCTGGACTGTTCGATTTCCAAAGAAGCGTGTTCGCTGGGACTCGCCCCTACGGCTTCGACTACGACCATGCTCGCGCTCGGCGATGCGCTGGCGGTGGCGTTGTCGGAGAAACGTGGATTCAGGGAAGAAGATTTTGCCAATCTGCATCCGGGCGGAAAGCTCGGGAAGAAGCTGGCGCGAGTGGAATCGCTGATGCACTCGGGCGATGCGGTTCCCAAGGTTGTAGCTGGTACGAAGATGCCCGACGTGATTTATGAAATGTCGCGGAAGAAACTGGGCGTGACGACGGTGGTCGATGGAGAACGGCTACTGGGCGTGGTCAGCGACGGCGACTTGCGGCGATTGCTGGAACAGCGCGGCAAAGATGCGCTCGATTTGACGGCGCAGGATTGCATGACCCGCACGCCGAAGACGGTCGGTCCGCAGGAGTTCGCGGCGACGGCGCTGGCGCGAATGGAAGAGATGAAGATCACGTCGCTGGTGGTTGTGGACGACGCGCAGCGCGTGCTGGGGATTGTGCATCTGCATGATTTGTGGGGAACGGAGATGGTGTAGGGCTGCGAGCGGCGAGCTACCAAAGCCATTTTCAGCCCCTGTCATTCCGAGCGGAGCGAGGAATCCCTATCGCTGCCACGCAGTCCGGGTGGAGTAGGGATCCCTCGCTCCGCTCGGGATGACCGCGTTGATACGGAATTCCAATGACAACCATTCGATACAAATACGACGCCGCGGTGTCGGTCGAGAGCGCAATCGAGTTGTACAACGCCTCCGGGCTTGGCGAGCGGAGGCCGGTGGATTCGCCGGAGATCTTCGCCGACATGCTGCGGCATGCGAATCTCACAGTGACCGCTTGGGATGGCGAGTTGCTGGTGGGGATTTCACGGACGCTGACGGACTTTTCTTACGTCGGGTACTTGTCGGACCTGGCGGTGCGGCGGTCGCATCAGAAGCTGGGGATCGGGATCGAGCTGATTCAGAAGACGCGGGAGAAGATGGGGCCACGGTCGATGCTGGTGCTGCTGTCGGCGCCGCAGGCGGTCGAGTACTATCCGCGGATCGGGTTCACGCAGCATCCGAGCGCGTGGGTGCTGCGGGCGGGGGAGAGGTTTCCCAAGTAGAGGTCAGTCCCCCGACCGAGAGCCGCGATCTTCCGAGCTAGCGATCACATGATTCTCACAATCGAGCGTGCCGAAGTTGTGAGCGCACGGTGATGTTGGCCCATAGACTTAGAGACGGATCCATTTCAGTCCGAACATGGCCGAAAATCCAGCGTCACCGCTACCGTTGCTGAATGTTCGTCAAAACGATGAGGTTCATACAACCGGCAGGGGCAATCCGGAGCCGTGGAAGCGTACTTGAGCAGAGACTTTTCCCACAGTCGGCTGCTAAAGATCTGGCCGTGTTTTATCGGCAGATCGCTTAGGAGTTCTTGTTTCGCTGCCTCATCCAAGCCCAGGACGTCAATGCGGCTCACGTAAAACTGCTTGCCTTCATCGAAATCTATCTTCAAAGAAATCATCTGTTCTTCATCATTAAGCTCAGTATCCGGCACAGCAGTGAAGTTGATATAACCGAGTTCGCCGTAGGCTTCGCGAAGATTCTGTAGTCCCGCAGCGATCTTCTCGCGACTAAAAATCTCACCATCCTTAATCGAGAAAAACCCGCGAAGAGCTTGCATATCCATGATCGCTTTATTGTGCACGAACGTGATCTTGCGCAGTGTGTACTGCGAACCTTCGTCGACATGGACAATAAGCAGAAGGTTCTGACTGACGGGGTTGCTAGTCAGAGTTTTCGTTTCACCGCTCACCTGCACCTTGAAATACCCACGGTCTTGCCACGCTGCTCGTGCTCTTTCCAATGCCTCATCCTTGACAGCATCCGGAATTGTTCCGCGTGTTTGCTGCTTGATCGAATCAGCAATCTGGTCTTGGTTCGGGACGGACATCTGGAGGGACCCCACGAACCTCACCTCGACGATTGAAACTCCCGCGGCGGGCGGTTCCTCGTTTTTCGTGTGCAACGTTGTGCAGGGTGCGTCAGTCTTAATTTCGGAAGGTACGTTCGTTGTTGACTGCTGGCTATTGACTAAGTCTTCATCAGTCAACAGAAACGCTACGGCTAAGAATCCTATCTGCGCCAATGTCCTGCGCATGTTCGCTATTATAGAACGGTTCCCGCTGCACAGCCCCTAAGTTATTGTTAGCAGGCCATCGCACCAGCTACGTCTTCTTCGCCGTGGCTCGTATCCGGGCAGATTCGCAAACAAAGAAATGAGACGGGCGGGGCCACCCGTCCCTTCACGAACGAAAACCGGCGGGCGAGGGCGCCCGCCCCACACAATTCCTACTCCAGCACAAAGATATTCTTCTTCGCGCAGATCTCCTTCAAAATCTTCGGCCACACCGTTACGCTGACTTCTCCTAAATGCGCTTTGCGGAGGAGGAGCATTAACGTGCGCGATTGCCCGATGCCGCCGCCGATCGAGAGCGGCACTTCGTTCTTGATGATTGCCTGATGATAGGGGAACTGAAGATTGCCGAGCAGGTTGGACATCTCGAGTTGCTGGCGCAGTGTCTCGGCGTTCACGCGGATGCCCATCGACGTCAGTTCGTGGCGGCGCTTGGTCACGTTGTTCCAGACCAGGATGTCGCCGTTGAGGCCGTGCGTGTCTTTGCCGGTTTCGTTGTGCGTGTCGGTGATCCAGTCGTCGTAGTCCGCGGCGCGATTCTCGTGCGGGTAGCCGTCTTTGAGCGGCCAGCCGATGCCGATAATGAAGATCGCCGGATATTTCTGCAGCACCTGCGTCTCGCGCTGCTTGCGCGGCAGGTCAGGGAACATCTCGAGGATTTCTTCGGCGTGCAGGAAAGTGAGTTCCTCGGGCAGGTTGGGATAGCGCGGGTCTTTCAGCTGCGGGAACATTTCTTGCGCGTATTTCTCGGCGCCGACCAGCACTTTCCAGATTTTGCCGACAATGCCTTTCAGGAAAACCAGATTGCGGTCGATGGCGTGGATGGAGCGCTCCCAGTCCCATTGGTCGACGTAGGCGGAGTGATCATGGTCGAGGAAATAATCTTTGCGGACGGCGCGCATGTCGGTACAGATGCCGTCGCCGGGCTGGCAACTGAATTCTTTGAGCGCGACACGTTTCCACTTGGTCGCAGCCTGCACGACCTGGGCGTCGATGGGGTTCTTGCCGCGATCGTTGGAGATGTGGAACTGGACCGGGGTGCGCGAGCCGTCGCGGTCGAGCATGTCGTTGACGCCGCTGTCGGAGTCGACGATCAGCGGGACCTCGACCATCATCAGGCTGAGTTCTTTGCAGAGATTGTCTTCGATGTAGCGCTTGACGTGGAAAATCGCCTGCTGGGTTTCACGGCGGTCGAGCAGGGACTTGTAGTCTTTCGGCAAGATGCGTTCGATTTCGTTGTAATCGCCGATGCCGGGCCCAGCCAGGTCGGCGCGCTTGTCATACGTGATGGTTGCCATTAAGCCCTCCGCGGAAGGAAGAAAGACGTTCATGTCTATGGATTAGCCCTCGGAGGGAGAATGTGCTGTGACGCGGGGCACAGCAGATTGTGTCGAAAGGGCCGCCTCTCGGCGGTCAGCTCTTAGTTTAATCTCTCCCGCCGGCCTTGCCTCCGTGCGCATCGTTTCCGAATTTGAACCACAGATGAGAGCGTGGCGGGTAGCGTCAAGAGGACCGCTCGCCTGTTGGTTTTGACAGTGTTTATTATCCTGCCGCCTGTGGCTAGCTCTTCACGACCGTTCCTTCGTGAAATCAAAGGGAAATCGCCCGCAGGAAACGACGTGTACAGGCAGGGAACGATCCGGCTAGGGATGTTCCAAGAAAGAAGGAGAGATTTCCAATGAAAAGACTGCGATGGGTAACTTTCAGTTTCGTCGTTTGCGCTGCAATGGCAGCGTATGCGCAAATGTCTTCTAACGTGTCAGTGTTTGCGACCGGGTTCTCGAATCCCCGCGGTTTAAAGTGGGGACCGGATGGCAACCTCTACGTGGCGGAAGGAGGAACCGGAGGGAGCAAGTCGACCGCTGGAAAATGTGATCAGGTTGTACCCCCGATCGGTCCCTACACGGGGGGCCGCACCGGGAGCATCTCCAAGGTGGCGCCGGATGGATCGCGCACTACTCTGGTGCAAGGCCTTCCATCAACGCAAGCCGCAATCGGGGATATCAGCGGTGTCGCTGATGTGGCATTCATCGGCAATGACCTCTATGCGTTGATCTCCGGCGGCGGCTGTTCTCACGGCAATGCGGGCTTCCCGAATTCTGTGCTGAAAGTCAACCCGGACGGATCCTATTCGCAGATCGCGGATCTGAGCGCATTCCAGGCGCTTCACCCTGTGAAGAACCCCGAACCAGACGACTTTGAGCCCGACGGGACCTGGTACAACATGATTGCGGTGGATGGAAATTTATATGCAGTGGAACCGAACCACGGAGAAGTTGACCAAATTACTCCGGGAGGTATCGTTACGCGGCTGATCGACGTTTCTGAGACACAAGGTCACGTGGTGCCCACTTCGATCGCGCGCTTCAAGAACGGATTCTACGTTTCGAACTTGAGCACATTCCCCATCACTCCGGGCAGCGCGGCGAGGTACACCGTCAGCAAGCTCGGCGGGGTAACCAGCATCCAGCCGGGCTTGACCACGGTGGTCAGCATCGTGCTGAACGGTAACGATAATTACTTCCTGGAGTTGAACACTGACCCTGGATTTCCCCAGCCCGGTAAGGGCGCAGTGGTACGCCTACGGGGCGGAGTGTTCAAAACAATCGCCGATGGACTCACCTTGCCCACGGGGATGACTCTCGGTCCGGATGGCGCACTCTATGTCTCCAACGTGGGCGTCGGGGCCCCGGGAGCTGGAGAGATCGTGAAGATCACTCTGCCGTAGGACGCTTGCCACGGAATGCCCCGCGTTGTGCTATGCGGGGCATTCTTGCATGACAATAGGCCGCTAGCGGCTAACTCGCACTTTCGGCGGATGGTTCGCGTCGGAGAAGGTAAGCGCCACCAACACGCCCTGTCGGACGTTACTCACCATCGCCGGACGGAAGCAGGCGACGCACGTGCCGCCTTCGTGGCGCACGCTGGGATAGACAATTCCGGCTGAGCCTGCATCGAGCAACTGGCGCGCGAGATGCTGGGAAGCGCGGTAGCTGTCTGGATCCAGACACTTCTTGAAGCGGGCGTCGTCACGGAGATCGTGGAAGGCGCCGTGAAAGTCGGCACGGAACTCGCGATAGGACACCGTTTCTTCTTCCTGCCAGTTCACTTCGCGGAGCCATTCGGCATAGTGGAACGCGACTTCGGTCTGGGACGTCTTCAGGGAGAAGCCTGCGTACCAGGCGCCGCGGTCCGATCCGCTGAAGCGTGTTCCTCCCGGACGGGCGTGGGTAAAGGCGGCGTTGATGATGTGGTAGTGGGGGACTCCGAAGACGAGTTCGTGGACGGTGATTCCGGGGAGGAGATTGGCTTCGCCAGCGAGGCGGTCGTTGGTGGCGTCGTCCAGTTGGAACAGGTCTTTCATCTGGGCCGGGGGGAGGCCGAGGCGCGCGAGGACGGTTTCTCCTTCGTCCACGTAGCGGCTGGGGATCAGGCGGCGGGTGTCGTCCTGGGCGAGATGTGTGATTTTGGGTCGCATTGCATCCCGTCAAAAGTCAAGACCGTTGACCACGGAGGACACCGGGGTCACAGGGGAGTTCCCGCCCGGACTCGCCGCGTGGGTCAGATTCCGCCGCGCCTTGTGTCCAGCAATTGGCGCACCCGGATCATCGACGGCACGCCGCCTTTTCGCATGTAGGCGAGCGGCGTCTCACCGGCGAAGATCGGGTTGCGGTTTGGTAATTGCATCCAGGCGTCGGCCAGTTTGGTGCTGTAAAGGATGTTGAGCGCCTTGAAGATCCCAACCAGCAGGGAGATGCGTGTGAGCTTGTCCTGGTCGAGGGTCTTGGTTGCGCTGCGCTTCAGCTGGTAGAACGAACCATTGGAGATGCCACCCAGCAGGCCGCGGGCGTCCTCGTCGCGGAGTCTCCAGTGAGTGGCCAGGCTGAAATAGGCGCGGATGGCCGCGGGGCTCAGTTTCTCCTGGACGGCGCGGCTGGACAGGTCGAGCGGACGGTCCCAGGCGATCCCTTGGAGGTTGATGCCCGCCGTGGGGCCCAGGGCGGATTCTCCAAACATGAACATATAATAGTACAAATTTGGAGTTATGTCGAGTCGCGGGACCTCCCACCCTTCCCCAAGACGCGGAAGGGCAGGCCACCCATCGTTTCCAGACTGGCGTTTATCGGCAGAAACGCTGCAGACGCGGTGGGGGCGCGGTTGGGAGGTCGTTGAATTCGCCGTCCCAGCCGGTGCAGCCTTTGGCGTTGACGGCTCGGATTACGGTCTGCTCGAGTTCGCGGGCCTTGCCTTTGGCTTCGGAGATCTGGGCCTGGCTGAGGAAGCCTCCGCCCTCAAGTTCGGCGAGGTCGGCCTGGGCGCGGGATTCGCCGGCGTCGATCGCGACTACGAACCAGGTGTAGGCGCTGAGACGGTCGAGGGCGATGCCGCGTCCGTCCTTCAGGGCTTTGGCGTAGTAATACTGGGCGGGCGGAATGCCCTGGTCGGCGGCAAGTTTGAACATGGATGGAGCCTTGGTGTAGTCGCGGTCGGCCAGGATGCGCGCGAGATAGTACTGGCCAAAAGGATTGCCCTGGTCCGCGGCCGCCTTGAACCATTTCTCGGCAGCCGGCAGGTCTTGCTGAATGCCGCCGCCGATGTAGTAGTTGCGTCCAAGGAGCCATTGGGCGAGCGCGTCACCCTGGTTGGCGGCTTTGCGATACCAATCGATGGCCTGACTTTGGCTGCCGGCGGTGATCTGGCCGGTTTCATAGAAGTAGCCCAGGGCGACCTGCGATGGGCCATAGCCAAGGTCGGCGGAGCGCCGGAAGTATTCGAGGGCGTCGCGGTCGTTGCGTGAGGGGCCGACGCCGGAAATGGCGTCCATGCCACGCTCATACAGGGCTTCGGGCGAGTTGCTTTGGGCGAAAGCCAATACATTGATCCAGACAAGCAAAAGAGTGAGAACGAAACGTCGCATGAAGAAGCTCCTTGAAAAGTATAAGAAACAGATCGCAATGCTCGGAGTTACGAAAGGTGAGTAATCATGCCTGCCAATGACAAGGCGCGGGCTTGTCCGATCGGTGAGGGGCTGGATCGGAATCGTTGACCGCAAGAGCTGCTGTACGATATGGTTCGCGCCGGAGTCAGGACCATGCACATCGAAACGAACAGTCATCTGGACGTGATTGCGCTAAGCGTTTTTGCGGCCGTGATCGTGTGCTGGATCGCCTTCGTCCTTGTGTTTTGGCTTCGCCAGCGCCCGCCCAAAGGGGCGGAAACACAGCGCGACCGGACGGCGACGATTGGCATTGGCCTGGAAATGGTGGGCTTTTTTCTTGTCTGGTTTGGACCGCTGGCACGCAGGTATTTTTCGCCCATCGTACCGATGCCCCGAGCACTCGAAATCGTGGTGGCCGCAATCACGATCGGCATTGCAGTTGCGTCTGTCGGGCTTGTGCATGCTGCTGTGCGGCGATTAGGGAAGCAGTGGGCCGTCGCTGCGCGCCTGGTCGAAGGCCACAACCTGATCACCGATGGACCCTATCGCATCGTGCGCAATCCGATTTACACCGGCATGCTGGGCATGCTGATTGCGACCGGACTCGCGGTGACACGCTGGAGCGTTCTGCTGGCTGGAATTGCCGTTTTCGTGCTTGGCACTTATCTGCGGGTGCGTGTTGAAGAACGGCTCTTGCGCGGGCACTTTGGCAGCGAGTTCGACGATTACGCCCGCCGTGTGCCGGCGATGATTCCGGGAATCTGGTGAGTGGTCAAGCGTAGCGCTCGCGCAGCAAATCACCGATCGCCGAGTAGGCTGACGCGAGCGTCTTTTCGTCCGGCAGGAACACGATGCGGAAGTGCTGCGTGCCGGGACGCTGGCCGAAGCCGGAGCCGTGCACGACCATGACGTATTTCTGGCGGATCAGTTCGGTGACGAAGGCGTCATCGCCTTCAGGGATGTCGATTGAGGGATAAGCGTAGAAGGCGCCGCGCGGAGCCACGCAACTTACGCGCGGAGTATCGTTGCACCACTTCATGGTGAGATCGCGGCGGGAGCGCAGCTTGCGTTTTACTTCGATGAGGTGATCCTGCGGGCCCTCGAGAGCGGACTTGATCGCGTACTGCTCGGGATGATTGGCGCACAGCCGGGCGCGCAGGAGTTTGTTGACGCCTTCGAGATACGGCTTGACCAGCGATGTGTCGCCGCTGGCAATGCCCCATCCGATGCGCCATCCCGGGGCGAGGTAATTCTTCGATAATCCGCCAAAGGTGATGACGGGAACGTCGGGCGCGGCGGCGGCCATGGCGACGTGGGGGTCGTCGTCGATGATTAATTTGTCGTAGATTTCGTCGGCGAAAATGATCAGGTTGTGGCGGCGGGCCAAGTCGGCAATTTGTTCCAGCATCTGGCGGGTGCAAACTGAGCCAGTGGGGTTGTTGGGATTGATGAGCACAATGCCGCGCGTGCGGGACGTGATCTTTTTCCTGATGTCGTCGAGGTCGGGCTGCCAGCCGTTGTCTTCGCTCAGGTAGTAGGTGTTCAGGCCGACGCCGAGTTTTGCCAAGACTGCAGAATAGAGAGGGTAGTCGGGGCAGGGCGTGAGCAGGTCGTCGCCCGGGTTGAGCAGCGCGGCCAGGCAGACGTCGACCGTTTCGCTCACGCCGGAGGTGACGAAGACGTCCTGGATCGTGGTGATACCTTTGCGGCAGGCTTCGCCGCGAATCGCGTTCAGAGCTTCGGGGATTCCCGACGACGGGGCGTAGCCGTTCTTGCCGTCGCGCATGGCCTTGTGGACGGCGTCGATCATGTGGGCGGGTGTTTGGAAGTCGAAATTCAGGGGGTCGCCGATGTTCAGAGGCAGAATCGCGTGCCCTGAATCGGTCACTTCCTTCGCGACGCAGGCGAGGTCGCGGATGGCGTAGCGGACGTGTTCGAGGCGAGAGGCGGCGGCGATTTCGCGAGTTTGCGTCAGGGACATGGGGCAATCTTCCGCTCAAATTGTACAGGAGAGTGCAGCGGCGGATCGCGGGCGGCATCTACAGCTCTTACCAGAGGAGCGATACGCATGAGAGTTGGATTTATCGGGCTGGGGAATATGGGGTCGGGCATGGCGGCGAATCTCCTGAAAGCCGGACACGAAGTCACGGTCTATAACCGCACCGCCGGTAGAGCCGATCCGCTCGTGAAGCAAGGCGCGCGCTACGCGGCGAAGACCGCCGATGCGTGCCGTGGCGAGGTGGTGGTGACCATGCTGTCGGACGATCCGGCAGTGGAAAGCGTTGTCTTCGGCGACGGTGGCGTCGTCGCTTCGCTGGGGAAAGGTGCGATCCACGTTTCCGCCAGCACCATCAGTGTGGCGCTTTCACAAAAAATGATGGCTGCGCATGCGGAACATGGGCAGGGCTATGTCTCAGCGCCGGTATTTGGGCGTCCTGAGGCCGCGGCTGCGGCTAGGCTTTTCATCGCGGCCGCAGGTTCTGATGACGCTATGGACGCCTGCATGCCGCTGTTCGAAAGCCTGGGGCAGAGAACGTTTCGGTTTGGCAACAATCCGGCTGACGCGAACCTGGTCAAGCTGAGCGGGAATTTTCTGATTTCTTCCGTGATTGAGGCGCTCGGTGAAGCGATGGCGCTGGTGGGCAAGGCCGGCCTGGACCGGCATCAGTATCTTGACTTCCTGACTTCGACCCTTTTCGCCGCCCCGGTGTACAAAACCTACGGCACCATCATCGCTGACCAAAAATTCTTGCCTGCGGGATTCGCGGCTCCGCTCGGTCTTAAGGACAACCGGCTGGTCATCGCAGCGGCGGAAACGTTGCGCGTGCCGTTACCATTGGCCAGCCTGATTCACGATCGCTTTCTTGCGCTGCTCGCACGGGGCGGCGAGTCACTCGACTGGTCCGCTATTTCTACACTGGCGGCTGAGGATGCTGGACAGGGAAAGAAGACAGGGTAGATCCACCATCGAAGAGAAAGAGGGTGACGTATGGCCAGCAACACGTCCACGGGCAGCTATCGGAAGACCACGATCTCGCCCATGCTTGCTGTTCGCAACGGGGCGAAGGCGGTGGAGTTCTACAAGACGGCTTTCGGAGCGAGAGAGCTCTTCCGGCTTGATGAAGGCGGGGTAGTCGCTCAATTGGCTGTGGGCGAAGGGGAATTCTGGGTTGCAGATGAGTCTCCGAAGCACTTGAATTTCAGCCCGGAGTCGCTCGGAGGCGGCACCGTGCGGCTGGTGATGGTGGTGGACAATCCGGATGCTGTGTTCGAACGGGCAGTCGCGGCGGGAGCGTCGGTAGTTTACCCGGTTGCCGATCAGCCTTACGGTTGGCGGGTGGGGCGCGTGGTCGATCCCTTCGGGCACCACTGGGAGATCGGGAAACCGCTATAGAGTGTTGGTCGGAGCGCAGTTCGGGTCAGGCGACAATTTGCAGGCCGCGGCTTCGTCCAGCATCCAGAGCAACCTGCCCTCGGGTTGCACCAGTTGCGCAGGGTAGGGAGGCTCATGGTGGCCTTGCAGAATGTCGCGCACGATGTCGGCTTTGTCGGACCCACTGACGAGATACATGGCGTCAGTGGCGTGATTCAGCACCGGGAAGGTGAAGGAGATGCGGTGCGTCTTGAATTTCTCCACCCAGTTGGCGATCACCAGCCGCGATTGTTCTTTGAGGCCTTCGGAGTCCGGGAAGAGCGAGGCGGTGTGGCCGTCGGACCCGAGGCCGAGCAGGATGAAGTCAAAGGTCGGGACCTCATTCGACGATAGATGGAAGAAGTGACGGATCCTCGCTTCGTAGTCGGCGGCAGCGGCGGCAGCGTCTGGGTTTTCAGCCTGCACGCGAAACACGTTATTCGCGGGGATCGGAACCTTACTGAGAAGGGCTTCCTTCACCATGCCGTAGTTGCTGTCAGGATGATCGGGCGGGACATGACGCTCATCGCCAAAGAACAGGAACGTGCGGGTCCAGGAAAAGTCAGCGTAATCTTTGGCGAGGAGAGCGTAGAGAGCACGAGGCGTTGAACCACCGGACAGCGCGACGACGAAGCGTCCGCGGTTGGCGATCAGTTCGCGGCCGAGGCGCACAAATTCGTCGGCGACGCCGCGGAACAGATCCGCGGGAGACGGTAGAGTCCGGGTGATGCGAATGCAGGCTAGAGGCATCGGCAATTTGTAATTGGTATTTGTAATTGAGAATCTCACGCTGCAGGACGGCGGAACGTGTAAGCGCGTCCAGTTACCAATTACGAATTACCAATCCAAAGTAGCCCTATTTCTCGAAGTTTCTCCACTTGCGGTCGTCTTTTTCGATGAGATCATCCGATTCCTTCGGGCCCCAGCAGCCACTGGGGTAGTTGGGGAAGTTGCGCGGCGGAAGCGCTTTCCAGACGTCGAGCACGGGATTGACAACGCTCCATCCCGCTTCGACCATGTCGGCGCGCTGGAACAGCGTGGCGTCGCCGATCATGCAGTCGTGCAGCAGGCGCTCGTAGCCGGTGTTCGGCGTTTGTCCAAAGTAGTCGGCGTACTCAAAATCCATGTCGACTTCTCCGAGTCGCATCGCCGGGCCCGGGGTCTTCGCGGCAAAACGGAGGGAGATGCCTTCTTCGGGCTGAATGTGAAGCACGAGCTGGTTGGGCATCAAGTCCTGCACCTGGGTCTCGCGGAAGAGAACAAACGGAGCGCGACGGAATTCGATGACGACATGGGTGTTGCGGCTCGGCAGGCGTTTGCCGGTGCGGAGATAGAAGGGAACTCCTGCCCATCGCCAATTATCGATGAGGAGCTTCATGGCAACGAAGGTTTCGGTGCGCGAGTCGGGTGGAACGCCTTCTTCGGCTCGATACGCGGGCAGGCGCTCGCCATTCACGGTGCCTTCGCCATATTGGCCGCGTACGGTCTTGCTCAGCACGTCTTCGGCTGTGTAGGGCTGAATCGCGTGAAGAATCTTTGCCTGCTCGTCGCGTACCGCGTTGGCTTCGAACGAAATCGGTGGCTCCATCGCCGTCAGGCTGATCAACTGCATGATGTGGTTGGGGACCATGTCTCGCAGGGCCCCGGCATGATCGTAGTAGCCGCCGCGTTTCTCAACGCCGACGGTTTCTCCGACCGAGATCTGAACATGGTCAATGTAGCGACGGTTCCAGATCGGCTCGAATATCCCGTTGGCGAAACGAAAGGCCAGGATGTTCTGTACTGTTTCTTTACCGAGATAGTGATCGATGCGGTAAATCTGGTTCTCCTTCGCCACTTTCAGCAGGCGCTGGTTCAATTCCCGCGCCGAATCCAGGTCGTGGCCGAAGGGCTTTTCGATGATGACGCGACGCCAATGGCCATTCTCTTCGGTCATCAGGCCGACGTGCGCGAGGCGCTCGACGATGTCGCCGAAGAATTCGGGCGAAGTGGCAAGGTAGAAGAAGACATTACCGTGGCTGGAATGCTCGTTATCGACCCTGGCCAGAGTCTCTTTCAGTTTGTCGTAAGTGGAAGGGTCGTCGAAGTCGCCGCTGATGTAATTCAAGCGCCGGGCGAACCAGTCCCAGATCTCGGGATCGACGGAGCCGGTGGCAAATTGCTTGAATTCTTCCGTAACACGCTGGCGCGCTTCGTCGTCGCTCATGGGAGTGCGTCCCAGACCGATCATGGCGAATTCGCGCGAGAGGAGTTGCTGGCTCGCGAGATTGTAAAGGGCCGGAATCAGCTTGCGCCGGGTGAGATCGCCGGAAGCGCCGAAGATCACCATCACACAGGGATCGGCGACGCGACCAACGCGCCGGGCGGGAGCGGGTCGAGTCTCGGTAGTTGCCATCGCTGTCCTCCCACAGTCGTTGAAGTCGGGCTCTAGCACAAAGCAAGTCTCCGGTATTGTTTCAGGCGGTCTTGGATTGTTTGGGTTCGACGTGTCCGCCGAACTGCTGCCGCATGGCCGAGAGCATCTTCTCGGCGAAGGTGTGTTCCTGGCGCGAGCGGAAACGCGTGTACAGCGCCGCCGAGAGCACCTCGGCCGGCACGGCTTCGTCAATCGCCGCCTGGATGGTCCAGCGGCCCTCGCCGGAATCCTGCACAAACCCGCTGTACTCCGAGAGATTCGGGTTTTCGGCGAGCGCAATGGCCGTCAGGTCGAGGAGCCATGAACTTACCACACTCCCCCGTCGCCATACCTCAGCGATATCGGCGAGGTTCAGATCGTAGCGGATGGTTTCTGGAAGTTCCTTGATGGCCGCATTCCGGAAAATATCGAAGCCCTCGGCGTAGGCCTGCATCATGCCGTATTCGATGCCGTTGTGGACCATCTTGACGAAGTGTCCGGAGCCGGAGGGGCCGCAGTGGAGATAACCGTCCTCGGCGGTGCCAGCCATCTTTTCGCGGCCGGGAGTGCGGGGGATGTCGCCGCGTCCCGGAGCCAGAGTCTTGAAAATCGGGTCGAGGCGCGAGACGGCTTCTTTCGGTCCGCCGATCATCATGCAGTAGCCACGTTCCAGGCCCCAGACTCCGCCGCTGGTGCCAACGTCGACGTAATGCGCGCCTTTTTCCTTGCACATCTGCGCGCGGCGAACGTCGTCTTTGAAATATGAATTGCCGCCGTCGATGATGGTGTCCCCCGCCTGGATGGCACCCAGCAATGCCTGTACTGTCTTTTCGGTGGGAGCGCCTGCAGGGACCATGATCCAGACGGCGCGCGGCGGCTTCAGCTTTCCTACCAGATCGTCGAGCGACGAAGAGCCGACCGCGCCTTCGCCAGCGAGCTGCTTCACCGCCTCGGGACTGAGATCGGAGACGACCAGTTGATGCCCACCGCGCATCATGCGGCGCGTCATGTTGGCGCCCATACGACCGAGCCCTACCATTCCCAGTTGCATAATGCTCCTCTTACGGATGCGGACTCGCTGAGCCTTGCAGCAGAGTCCGGCCGCGATTCAAGAATGTCCAAGCGTGCCGCGAATAAGGATTGCGCAACGCAAACCTGATCTGCCCCTGAGAACAGGATCCCCACAACCAACCTATGCTCACCGCTAACTCAGGGCTTCTCGGATCAACTCTCCAAGTTTGGCAAGTCCTGTCTTGACGTCCGGCCCGATGTGTACGCGGAGAGCGCGTCGCTTGCGTTCCGCCAGAACCGCGAAGTCGCCCCGAGCCTGTGCCGCTTTCACCACGCCGAACGTGTACTTCTGTCCGGGCACAGAAAGATCCTGCGCATCGTCGCAGGTAATCTGCAGCACGACGCCGCTGTTGGGACCGCCCTTGTAGGCCTGTCCGGTAGAGTGCAGGAAACGCGGCCCGAAGCCAAGGCAGGTCGCGACTTGCTTGCGGTCCCGTACCGCGATTCTGAGGCCCTGGAGGAGCGCTTCGTGCTCGGCGTTCATTTCGACATAGGCGAGGACAGCAACATAGTCGTTTGCGCCAATCCGCGCCAGATGGGCGCGCAGATAGCTCTTCAACGAGCGGTCGGAGCCAGTGGCAGCGGCCAGGTCGGCGGCGTTCCTCTCGTCGGTGAACAGCTTGAATCCGCCTTCTTCGAGGATCGGGTTTTCGGGGGGAAGCGAACCGTGAATCTCGTATTCCGAAGTGAGTTTGCGCGTTTCCACCTTGCTGGCCTCGACATCGGGCTGGTTGAAAGCATTGATGCCGATGACAGAGCCCGCTACCGCGGTTGCAATCTCCCAGCGGAAGAATTCCTGTCCCAGGTTGTAGGTATCCTTCATCGAGATACGAACCACGGGTTCTCCGGCTTTTTCGAGCGCTGCCATGCTGGCGTCCTGTGACGCGTCGGGCGCGGATTCCAGTCGGACATAAGCGAAGATGCGATCGTTGCCGTAGGCTTCTGGTCCGGCAAGTTTTTCGCGATCCACGGGAATAATGCCCTTGCCAACTTTGCCGGTGGATTCTGCGATCAACTGTTCGAGCCAGGCGCCGAGGTCCGAGATCCCCGGTGAAGCGATGATCGTAATCTTGTCCCGGCCCATGGTGGCGGCGGTTCCGAGAATCAGACCGAGCATCACACCGGGATTGTCCGCGACGGGGGCATCCGCCTGACAGGCGCGCACCATTTCCGCGGTTCGGTTCAGGAACTTGCTGATGTCGAGGCCCATGGCCGCGGCGGGGACCATGCCGAAATTTGAGAGCGCGGAGTAGCGTCCACCAATCGATGGCAGGCCGTAGAAGATGTGACGGAAACGGTCGCGCTCGGCAACCTGCTGCATTTTTGAGCCGGGATCGGTGATGGCGATGAAGCGGCTGCCGGCCTTGTCAGCGCCCAACACCTGCTTTACACGCTCGAAGAAGTACTGCTTGTAAATGTTGGGTTCGAGTGTGCTGCCGGATTTACTGGAAACGATAAAGAGAGTGTTGGAGAGATCGATCTTGTGCTCAAAGTGCTTGATCTGTGCCGGATCCGTGGAGTCGAGAACGTGCAGGTGCGGGAAGCCGGGCTGGCGACCGAAGGTGAGCGAAAGAACTTCCGGGCAAAGGCTCGATCCGCCCATGCCGAGAAGCAGGATGTCACGGAAGCCGGTGCTCTTGACCTCCGCAGCCAGTTCTTTGAGTTTGTCGGCGTGGGCGAGTTGCTCTTCGGTGATACCGAGCCATCCCAGCCAGTTGGCTTCGTCATCGCCGGTCCAGAGAGAAGCGTCGCGCTGCCAGAGCCGCCTTACTTTTCCTGAGGCGCGCCAGTCGTTAAGGTTTTTTTTTACGGCGTTCTCGAGATCGTCCGGAAGGCTGGCGCTCTGCGGATTGACGCTGGGCACGGACTGACGTTTCGAATTCTTCTCTACCGCTGCGAGCAACTGGTCGAAGGCGTCGGCGAACAGTTTTACGCCGTCATTGGTCAGCTTGTCTGTCACCTGCTTCATGGAGATGCCGACTGCAGCCAGGTCCGCCATGGTCTTCGCCGCGCCGGGCAGGTCTTCGGTGAGGCTTACGCGTGGATTACCGTGATCGCGGAAAGCCTCGAGCGTGGCCGGAGGGACCGTGTTGACGGTGTCAGCCCCGATGAGTTCTTCCACGTAGATGACATCGCGGTAGGCGGGATTCTTGGTGCTGGTGCTGGCCCAGAGCACGCGCTGCGTCTGCGCGCCTTTCGCGGCGAGAGCCTTCCAGCGCGGCGTTGAAAAGATCTTTTCGTACGCTTCGTAGGTTAACTTGCCGTTGGCGATCGCGATTTTTCCGAGAATGGACTGGAGTTTGGCTTTGCGGGCGGAATCGGTTTCCTTCTTGATCTGGTCGTTCAACAAGGAATCGACAAGGGTATCGATGCGACTGATGAAGAAGCTCGCGACGCTGGCGATGCGGCTCACGTCTCCGCCGCCGCGCGCGTAGGTTTCGAGCGCCTCGACGTAGGTGTTCGCGACCCGCTCGTACACGTCCTGGGCAAAGAGCAGGGTGATGTTGATGTTAATGCCCTCGCTCAACGTCTGCAGAATTGCCGGGATACCCTCGGAGGTGCCGGGGATCTTGATCATCACGTTTTCGCGATTGACGGCCTTCCAGAGACGGCGCGCTTCGTCGATCGTGCCCTGGGTGTCGTTGGCGAGATACGGGGAAACTTCCAGGCTCACGTAGCCGTCGCGCCGTTTGGTGCTCTGATATACGGGGCGGAGCAGGTCGGCGGCGTCCTGGATGTCGCGAATGGCGAGGAGTTCGTAGCGTCCCTTGGCGTCGAGATCGGTTCGATTGGCCAGCGAATCAAGGAAATCCTGGTAGAGCGTGCTTCCAGCGATCGCCTTTTCGAAGATGGCCGGGTTCGAAGTCATGCCGCGCAGGCCGTCTTCTTCGATCAGGTTTTTCAGTTCGCCGCCTTTGAGCAGATCGCGGCGAATGTAGTCAAGCCAGATCGACTGCCCCAGCGTCTGGAGCTGTTTAAGAGGGTTGACCGCTTTGCCGGTTTCCAGCGTGCCTACGGGATTCATGACGACTCCTTCCATCAAAGCCAGGCGGCCAGGCTAGCCCCTGGACGTTACAAATGTATTACGACGCGATCAGTTCGCGCGCAATCCGAATGATGTTGTCGGTTGCAAATCCAAATTTCTTCATTACATCTTTGAGGGGAGCCGAGGCTCCAAACGTATGCATGCCGATCACGCGTCCCCTGGTGCCAACGTACCGTTCCCAGCCAAACGTCGAGCCGGCTTCAACCGCAACGCGGGCCGTCACGTCGGGCGGCAGCACGCGGTCGCGATAAGCCTGATCCTGGCGTTCGAAGAGATCCCAGGACGGCATGCTGACGACGCGTGCGCGAACTCCCTCCTGCTCGAGCTTTTCGTACGCTTCTACACTGATGCCGAGCTCGCTGCCGCTGGCCATCAAGATGACCTGCGGCTTGCCGCCGTCAGCATCGGCCAAGATGTAGGCACCCTGGGCCACACCCGCCGCCGATCCATACTTGGTGCGGTCGAGAGTCGGGACTGCCTGGCGCGTCAGCACGATCGCCGACGGCTGGTGATGTGTGTTCATCACAACTTTGTAGGCTTCGGTGACCTCATTGGCATCACCGGGACGAAGCAGCATGAGGCCGGGTGTCGCTCGCAAAGTCGCCAGTTGCTCGATCGGCTGATGCGTGGGCCCGTCCTCGCCGAGTCCGATCGAATCGTGAGTGAAGATCCACATGGAGGGAATCTCCATCAGAGCGGAAAGACGGATAGCGGGCTTCATGTAGTCCGTAAAGATGAAGAAGGTCGAGCCGTAAGCTCGGAGCTTGCTGAGCGTCATACCGTTCACGATCGCGCCCATGGCGTGCTCGCGAATGCCGAAGTGAAAATTGCGGCCCTTGTATTGTCCCGCCTCGAAGTCTCCGGCGCCATCGAAGGTGAGACGTGTCTTGGTTGAGGGATAAAGATCGGCGGCGCCGCCCATCAACCAGGGCGTGTTTTTTGCCAGCGCGTTCAGGACCTTGGACCCTGAGTCGCGCGTAGCCAGTCCCTTGGCGTCGGCGGGGAAGACGGGCAAGTCTTTATCCCACTCATCGGGCAGACCGCCATCGAGCATGCGCGAATGCTGCATGGCGAGGTCCGGGAATTGCTCGGCATACTTGTTGAACAGCACGCCCCACTGCTCGCGGAGTTGCCGGCCATGCTTACCGATGCCTTCGTCGAAGTTTTCGCGGACACCATCGGGCACCAGGAATTTCGCATCTTCGGGCCAACCGTAGAAACGCTTGGTCAGCTTGACCTCCTCTTCGCCCAAGGCTTCGCCGTGCGCTTCTTTCGTGTCCTGCCGGTTGGGGGAGCCGTAGCCGATGTGGCTGTCGACGATGATCAGCTTGGGGCGGTCCTGGATGCCGAGGGCGTGGCTGTAAGCATGGGAGAGCTGATGGAGATCGTTGGCATCAGAAACGTGAGTCACGTCCCAGCCGTAGCTTTTGAACCTTGCCGCGACGTCTTCGCTGAAAGCGAGATCAGTCTTGCCTTCGATGGTGATGTGATTGTTGTCATAAAGCCAGCAAAGGTTGGAAAGCTTTAAGTGCCCTGCGACAGACGCGGCTTCGGAAGAGATACCCTCCATCAGATCGCCATCGCCGCAGAAGACCCAGACGTTGTAGTTGAACAAATCGAAACCGGGACGATTGAAGTACTGCCCCAGCCAACGTCCGGCGACGGCCATGCCCACGCTGGTGGCAACGCCCTGGCCCAACGGGCCGGTCGTTGTTTCTACCCCCGTCGTCAGGTGATATTCAGGATGGCCCGGAGTCTTGCTGTCGAGTTGGCGGAAGCTCTTGATGTCATCGAGCGACACTGCCGGCTGATCGACAACCTCGCCCCTGGCGTTGAGGCTGCGCACGCCCGCGAGATGCAGCATGGAGTACAGAAGCATGGAGGCATGGCCGTTGGAGAGCACAAAGCGGTCGCGGTTCGGCCAGATGGGGTCGGCGGGGTCGTAGCGCAGGAACTGCTGCCAGAGGCAATATGCCGCCGGCGCAAGCGCCATGGGCGTTCCGGGATGGCCGGAATTTGCCTTCTGCACGCCATCCATGGACAGGGTGCGGATGGTGTTGATGCTGAGTTGGACGATTTGTGTGCCCGAAACTACAGTCTGGTCACTGACGGCCATCAATTTCTCCCCTCGCAGGTTCCTGTTGTTTTCAGAGGCACCGTTATTGGATGAGAAGACATGCCAAACGGCTACAGCAATCCCTTGGCCGGGAACAGAATGTCGATTTTACAACGGAGCGGCCCGGAACGCCGGAGTGGGGGGGCTAGGTGAGGTAGCTTCTGCCCTGGCTGATCTTGTGCTGCAAGGTTGAGGCCATCAAATCCACGTCGCCCGGGGAAAGGTGCAGCACTTCCGGTTCCAGAACCGGCGCGCGGTTGCTTCCCACCGCATCGCGGCGCACCTGGATGAGGAGAGCCTGCATGGCGTCAGGGTCATACTTCTGGGGCGTGAGACGAATGAGTTCGTGCAAAGCGATACCCAAAGGCAAGGGCTCGCGATAGGGGCGCGCGCTGATCATGGCGTCGAAGGTGTCGGCGAGTGCGACAATGCGGACGGCTTGCGGCATTTCATCGTAGTGCATGCCGTCCGGGTAGCCGGTGCCGTCGCCTCGCTCGTGGTGCCAGCGCACAATCTCAGGAATCTGCGGCCAGGGAAACTGCACATTGCTGACGATCTGGTGGCCGACGATCGTGTGGTCCGCCATTTCGCGGAATTCTTCCGGATCGAGGGAGGAAGGCTTGCTGAACAGGCGTTTATCGACGGCGACTTTGCCGATGTCATGGAGATAACCGGCCGAGCGCAAGGAGGCCACCTGGCCCTGCTCCATGCCCAAGGCTTCCCCAATGGCCTGTGCGTAGCGACCGACGCGCAGCGAGTGTCCGTGAATGTTGACGTGCTTGACGTCGATGGCTGCAGCGAACGCTTCCAGCGCGTTGTCGTAAAAGCCATGCAGCGAGGCGAGAAGCCGGAGGTTCTCGGATACACGCTGGGCCAATGTCTGGCTCAGGCTGTGATTGTGAATGGCCAGAGCCACATAGTTGCTGATCAGTTGCAGGGAATCCAGAGCGTCCTCTTCATAGGGGGCATCGCCCTGCCGGCGGCCCAGGGCGATCGCGCCCACCAGCTTTCTTCGCACCTTGAGCGGGCAAATGCATTTGAACAGTTCGGGAGCAACGTTGCCGTTGGAACTGAGAAAGATGTCATAGGTGCCGCTGTTCAGGAGCACCGGGCCGCCGGCAGCCGTCAGCGTGTGGATGTGGCGCGGCAGCAGCGGGATCAGAGAAGGGTCGGGGAGTAAGGTGAATCCTTCAGAACCAACTGAGGTGAGTAGAGACGGGCGCTCGCCAAAAGAGAACAGGACAGCCTCGCGCGCGCCTGCCGCCTCCAGAATGGCGGTGAGCATGGTGCGCGCAGTTTGACTGAAATCCCGGTCCGCTGTCAGCTCCGGACCGAGATCGGCCAGCGTCTCGACGGTGCGCAGCAGTTTTTTCAGATTGGTTCCGTGCAATCCCTCGCGCGGAGGCACTGCTGAGAAACCAGAGCAATATGAGCGTAGCATGCGCGACGCAACGCCGATTGTTGGTTAGTTTGGTGCAGTAAACAGGCGCCTAGCGCTCGCCGCCATCCCCGATTTCTGGTAGACTCACGCAGTCTTCTCCTGAGGAGCACAGTCTTCGCTGTAGTTCAGGATGGCACCTCGCTTATTCCTGCTTCCTCCCGGCTCCTCGATCTCGGGCACTCCAAGAGGAGTTTCTATGCGTTCTCGCATTGGCAAGATCATGGCAGCGTTGTTTCTGGCCGTGCTGGCCGGCACGTCGTGGCAAGGGCACGCTCAATCGCAAGCAAAGCAAGTCCAGGCTCCAATGGCCCAGGTCGCCCGGGAGTATGCCTGGCGACCTTACCGCGCCGACGTAGTGCCGCAGGCGCAAGGAGTAAAGGCCGGCGAGGCGGTTCGGGTACGCGTCCTGCTGCTTGATGCGAACGGTAAATTGACCAACGCCCTGCAGGCCACGACCTTGATGCTGGAAACTGATTCTCCATCCCACAAGACCGGCTCCGTAAAGGTCGAGATTCCTGCCGGGGCTAGTTCGGCTGACGTCCAATTGCCCAGCATGGAAGCAGGCCTGACGAAACTAACGGTTCGTCAACCGGACAACCAGCTTGTGGGCAGTTCCAACTTCGTCTTCGTCGCCGCTCCGGGCTCGGCTCGAACCGACTCCGGGAATCCGAAGAAGGTGAAAACATCCAAGCCGGCACCTCCGCACAGCGGCCGTCTGCATCGGAGTCTGGAAGGAGTCGCCCACCTGGAAACCGTCAGCCTGACGACCTTCGAGTTTCAGCCGGATGATTCCGGCGGAGGGTCGGGCCCCTCGGCTGCGGGGCCGCAGATCATGCTGCAAGTCTCGGGAGAGAACGATTCCAACGTGCGGGCTGACGCCGGTACCTACGAACGCGTGGATGTCTATTACATGGATGCGGAACCGGCCAGGCGCCCGATTCAAGTCTGGCTCACATGGGACCACGGGCACATCGAGCCCAACCCGATCATTATCCAACCGGGCGAGCGCTTCGGGGAGGCAGAGTGGAGTTCTGACTGGCCGGCGAAAGGCGCAACCGTCTCTATCGCCGACGTGAAGCCTGCGATTGCGGTTGCCGGCGCCCGGCAAAAGACCATCAACTTCGTCGAGCCCATCTTCAGCGTCGGATTTCTTGATCCTCCCAAGACGATGACGATCGTGGACGAGTACAGTCTGCACGCGCACTTCTTTGACCGTACGGGGAAGCTTGTGAGGACCGCCGATAAACGCAGGGTCACCGTCTCCGCCAGCAACCCTATCTTCCGTTTTAATCCGGAAACGCAGGACACGGATTGGGATTTCCAAACCAGCCTTGTTCCCACGGGATGGGGGAAAGCCGAGATCACGGTAGCGACCGACAACTATCCTCCCTTCACGACAACCGTGGCGGTGACTTACCTCGGAATTATGCTGGTCTGCGTAGCAGGAGGCATTCTGGGGAGCTTGGCAGACGTTCTCACGAATGCCAATGCGCCTCGTGGCTGGCGCATCTTAGCCCGAATGATGGTGGGAACGCTGGCTGCTTTACTGGCGTGCTGGGCTTATGTCATCGTCGGCCTGCCCAACGCACCCGCGGGGATTCTCCACAGCCGTATCGCGGTTGGTGGAGTATCACTGGTGGCGGGCTGGGCTGGCATTGCCGTCTTTCGCCGCGCTGCGAAAGCCCTGGGTATGGAAATTTGAATTACTGACGAGGCGCGCTTTACAGGACTTTACTCTTCGTTACTGAGTCTTTACAGAAACCCGGCAACTCGCCTGCTCGACCAGAGCATCCACCTCCATGTTCCACAAAATCGTTACAGGGCAGGAGTGTGCACGAATGCGCCGTCGTCAAGGAATGTTGATGGGAGTGGGACTGGGGTTGATCGGACTGGTTTCGTTTACGATCGGTTGCGGATCCTCATCCTCCAACGCCGCGAAGGTGCGGCTCGTGAATGCCAACCCCGATCAGTCCAGCCTCAGTCTGCTGGTGGATACGAACAGCTCCGCGTCGGGTATCGGGTATGGAGCGGCGTCCTCTTATGTTGGCGTGAGTGCTGCTTCTCATGAGTTGCAGGTGGAGACCAGCAGTTCCCCGGCTCCGATTATCGATACCACTCTGAACTTCAGCTCGGGCAGCAACGTGAGCCTGGTCTCGGCAAATTACTCCTACAACGTGCAGAGCATCGTGCTGGACGATGACGACTCGGCGCCACCTTCCGGCGACTTCAAGCTGCGCATCCTGAACGTGTCGCCAGGGATGGGCGCGCAGGATGTATATGTCGTGACCTCCGGCACTGACATCAGTTCGTCGAATCCGGTTTTCTCGAGCCTGGGCTTCGGCAGCGCGTCGTCCTACCTCACTCTCAGCGCGGGAAGCTACGACGTGGTCTTTACTCCTCCGGGATCGAAGTTTATCAACCTCACAAGTTCCTACACCTTGAGCGCCGGGCAGGTCCGAACGGTTCTGGCGTTGAACAATCCAACCGGCTCGTACGAGGCGACCGAACTTTCGGACGTCAACTGACCCAGGCCTCCCCAGGCCACCTCGTCGCTTGAGACTCCCGGCACGGGAGTGCGGGTACACTCCTGTGCACTTCCCGCGTTGGGCGCGGTCTTGACACTCCCGTGTCAAAGGAAGATACTGCGGCTAATTTTCGCCCGCGCTGCTGTCGTCCTGCCGGTTTCACCGACAGTCCATCGCCAAAGGGGATCCGCGTGCTCGAAACTCACCGGTCGCCCGTTCCTTTGCGGAGATCCTCAGAACTCTCCAATGCTGGTCAGAGGCACGACCTCGGGGCTGGTCTCGCTCCGGACCCGGACCGTGGTGTCCTGAAAGGTCTCAGTGAAACGATTGACACCAGCCAGCATGGACTGGACCCGATCCTAGGGGCGATTTCGGATGCGGCTCTTCACCTCACCGGGGCGAGCGGAGCCGCCGTCGCGATGTGGAAAAACGGCACGATGGTTTGCCGGGCGCGCAGCGGCGAGACGGCACCTCCTCTGGGGGCGAGGGTAAGCACGGAGTCCGGGATCTCAGGCGAATGCCTGCGCACGGGCACTATTCTCCACTGCGACGACACGGAGAGCGACGGGCGGGTTGATGCGGAAGTTTGCGGAAGCCTGGGCCTGCGTTCCATTGCCGCGGTGCCGATCGTGGGCTGGCACGGCACGAACGGCATCATCGAGGTATTCTCCGCAACGCCACATGCTTTCTCAGACGAGCATCTGACATGGCTGAAGCAGTTGGCGCGTTTGGCGGAGAAAGCGCGCACACTCCGACCGCATGGCGCCTCCGCCGTCGGCGACAACATTCCACCGGAGCCGGCCTTGGAGCCGCCGACCGAGTCCGACCGTTTGCGCGATGTTGTATTTGCGGCCGTCGGTGGACGCAAGCGTCAGTTAGTTCTGGGAGTTGCAGGGCTTCTCGTGCTTTTTGTGCTTGGCTTCGCGATCTGGCTCGGTTTCCATACTCCGGATGTGGCAGATGCGAATGCGCAAACCAGTGAGCACCCCTCCCTTGGGGCAGTATCGGCCCGAACCGCGGCGAATGAGAGCACCTTCAAACCAAGTCCGGGGAGGGAATTTGCAGCACAAGGAAAGCCCTCCGCTGGAACTGCGGTGAAGTTGGCTTCCAAAGTGGACCGGATTCCGGAATCAAGCATGCGGGCTCGTGTACCTTCCGTGAGTGGCTCCGAGCCTCTTGCGGTTCAGCGGGAGACTCCGGCATCGGTGCTTACCGGCACAACCGAGGCGCCGATCGAGCCTCCACCCATCGCCGCGGGAGGATCCCAGCCCGATGTTCTCAACCGTCTGCTGACAACACCAGTCCAGGAACCGGGACTCGCCCTTCCGATTTCGCAAGGCGTCTCCAACGGATATCTGGTGCACCGGGTTTCGCCGGTCTATCCCCCGCAAGCACGAGAGTTACGAATGCAGGGGGCGGTCCGCGTAGACGCAATCATCTCGGAGCAGGGCACAATTGAGAGCGTGAAGGTGGTTAAAGGCGCTCCCGTCCTCGCGCGGGCGGCGGTCGAGGCCATCCGGCAATGGCGCTACAAGCCATACGAACTGAACGGAAAGCCCGTGAAGATCGCGACGACGATCACGGTGCAGTTCAAGCTGCCGCAATGAATTCCTAAACACCGACTGGAAAGGGCTTGGTGTGAGTTTCCGAGCCGACGGACAGGCCGGCAAATCGGCCTTGCAGCAAAGACATCAGGCCGGTGTACCAGTAGCCGATCACGAACAGAAGCAGGAACGGGACGGTGAAGAAGTTCTCGTTGTCGATCGCGTAGTAGACAGTGAGGGCGAAGTAGGTGCCGATGGCGAGTTCCAGCCAGGGGATCCATCCCAGGCGTTTGCGGTACTTGGCGCCGAGAAGTTTGTCCTTCTTGGACTCCACGCGATACTTGGGAGTGCGCGCGAAGGCGGTCTTCTTGCCGACCAACGCTTCGAGAACGGCCCGCGTGTTTGTGACGGTCAGGCCGATTCCCAGCGCCATCAGGAAGGGCAGGTAGAGCAGCACGCGGGGCCAGGTTCGTGGGAACAGCTCTCTTTGGGAAACCAGGTAGAAACTTGAAATCGAGAACGTCGACGCCATGAACAGAGGCAAGTCGATGTAGAGCATCTGAAACCAGCCCTGGTAGAAACGGATGATCATGGCCGGCAAGAGTAGGACGGAAAGAACAATCATCAGCGGGTAGCTGAGATTGGCTGTGAGGTGATACCAGGCCTCAATCTTCACGTGCCGCGGTTCATCGCTGGACAGGACCTTGGGCAGGATCTTCTTCGAGACCTGAATGAGGCCCTTGGCCCAGCGAGCCTGCTGCGTTTTGAAAGCCGTCATCTCGACCGGCAATTCGGCAGGACACTCCACCTCCGGCAGGTAGACGAACTTCCAACCTTTCAGTTGCGCGCGATAGGACAGGTCGGTGTCTTCGGTGAGGGTGTCGTGCTCCCAGCCTCCAGCGTCGTCAATGGCAGTCCGGCGCCAGATTCCGGCAGTTCCGTTGAAATTGAAGAATACCCCGGTGCGCGCGCGGGCGGAATGTTCGAGCACGAAATGACCATCGAGCAGGATGGCTTCCACCTCGGTGAGAAACGAATAGTGGCGGTTGATGTGCGTCCAGCGCGTCTGGACCATTCCGATCTTTGGGTCGGTGAAGTGGTGGATGCACTTCAACAGGAAATCCGGTGGGGGCACGAAGTCGGCGTCGAAGATCGCCACGAATTCACCCTTGGCAGTCTTGAGCCCCTCGGCCAGCGCGCCTGCCTTAAAACCCTCCCGATTGTCGCGGTGGTGGTAGGTGACCGGGTTCCCCGCGGCTGCATAGCGGTCGACCAGGACACGGGCGACTTCGACGGTCTCGTCGGTGGAATCGTCGAGCAGTTGGATGTCGAGCTTTTCGCAGGGATAGTCGAGGCGGCAGACGGCGTCGAGGAGGCGGTCGACTACGTATTGTTCGTTGAAGATGGGAAGCTGAACCGTCACGCGCGGCAGATCCTCGAAGTGGGCGGGCGGGTCGGTGGTCTTGTTCTTCTTGTACTTGTAATAAAGGTAGACCATCCAGTATCGGTGGGCGCCGTAGGCGGCAAGGACAATGAGCACGATGAAGTAGGGAATCAGCAGCGCCAGGTCAAATCCGTTGACCTGGTAGAGACCCTGGAAGGTCTTGTCGAGCAGATGCTGGCGGATGTAGGGCAGCACTCCTTTGGGAGCGAAATCGAGCGCCAGGAGTATCGACGCGAGGGGCAAAGTCATGAATGACGCGGACAGCGAGGGTGAACAAGCATTGTACCTGATGAGCAGAGCCCAAGCCCACGGCTGACGGCCCGCGGCACACGGCAAGTTCGCGCTGAGAATAGATGCCTGCTGGGGCCGTGGGGCTGTCAGCCGTCAGCGAATTTCTATTGCCAGTCTTCACCCACCGCCGACACCTTCAGTTCCACGTTCTTCCGCGAGCCCTCGTCGATTTTCACTGAAACCCCATTCGACTCCTGGGACTTGAGAAATTCAGGATCGTAGTAGAGGTTGTCATCCAGATCCTGCCAGGCGAAGACGGTGTAGGTGCCCGGAGCCATGCCGCGAATCGTAAAGCGTCCATTTTGATCGGTCGAGGCGGTGCCAAAGCGTAGTTGGGGCTTGCGGTATTTCTCTTCCGGGACGGCGACGACCAGGGCGCCCGCGACCGGCTTGTCACCGTCCGATACGACGCCTTCGAGTGTCGCTGCGCGGAGGCTCACGAGAAGGTCGACCGAAGCTGGGCCGGTGAGTTCGAATCCAGCAGTCTGATCGCCGCGGCCGACGATCACCGCTTTCAGAAATGTGTTGGGGTCACCGTCGCCGGTAAACTCTACGACGTAAGTTCCTGGCGTGACTCCGGTCCATTGAAAATTGCCAATCTGATCCAGGCGTGCGGAGAAAGTCCCATTCCCGATCGAAGAGGTATCGCCCTCTTCTATATTGGCAGGACGCAGGTAGGCGGACCACTGCGTGACGGCTTTGGGCCAGAACAGTTCGAAATTGACATGGCCGGAGACGGTGAACGGATGCGAGGGAACGAGCTTTACTCCGTCGACGTCGGCAGCGACGACCGCGACGGTCCGGCGGTCGCTCAGGATCAGACCTTCGGCGCCGGCAAACACCGTCACCACGTAGGATCCGGGCGCGACGCCGCGGATTTCGAACTGGCCGTCGGCGGACACGTCGGCGCCGTTCATGGTCTGGATGACCCCCCGGGAGATCAATTGCACCATCGGCTTCTGGTTGGCGGGAATGCCGGTCACGATGCCCCGAATGCGATAACCGTGGGTAGGGATCAAAGTGAAGTTCACCGGCAGTTCCTCGCCTGCACGCAGCTCGATCGGCGAGGCCATGGTGCCGTCATTGGTGCCTGGGTAGTAGGTAGTGAGGTAGGTGGTGTCGGCGCTGGCAGGCGACTCGGGCGTTTTCTTGATGTGCGCGAAGTTGCGGATGTCGGGCGGTGGAACCACAGCAACGAAGTACTGTCCGGGAAACAACCCCGAGAAACGGTACTCGCCCAGGTCATTGGTGCGTTCCTCCCCGGCAAGTTCAGGATGGTTTGACTTGCCGGGCTTTCGCTTCAGCAGACTGACGCCGTAGTTGGACATGGGGTCGCCGTCTTCATCCACTACTTTTCCGGTGATCACCGCCGACTGCACCATCTGGAACAGCAAGCTGCTAATCTCCTGACCCTTTTGCACGGTCAGAACCGGACCGTCGGTGCGGTGGCCGCGGATGTTGATGGAGTGGAAACCGGTCTTTTCGAGAAGAAGGCGGTAGCCTCCGGGCTGAACGTCGTCGAAATGAAAGTGGCCTTCGGAATCGGACTCGGTGGTGTAGTTGGCGCCTTCCTGCTGGTTTTCCGTGACCAGGTGAAGCAGGACTTTCTTCAGTGGCTGGTCGCCGGGTTCCTTGATCACGGTGCCGGAAATCGATGCGGACTTAGGAGGGTCCTGCGCAGCCGCGCACGCGATGAAAAGAACGAAGGACATCGCGAGGAGCAAATCGCGTTTCATGAAGCGGTCTGGCGCGGCCTCTCAGTTCAGGAAAAACTGGCGATAGAGCGTATCGCGCTGCGCCGGCCGGAAACCGGCGTCGCGTATGATGCGGCGCAGCTCTTCTTCGGTGGTGCAGTTGGTTACGCCGGCTGCGCGCACTACGTTTTCCTCGAGCATGACCGAGCCGACGTCGTTGCCGCCGAAGCGCAGGCCCATCTGGCAGACTTTCAATCCCTGCGTCACCCAGCTTGATTGTACGTTGAGAAAGTTTGTCAGGTAGAGCCGTGAGATCGCCAGCACTTTCAAGTATTCGACAGCCGTAGCCTCATCCCATTTGCGTCCGCCGAGCGCCGTGTTGGCGGGCTGGAAGCTCCAGGGGATGAACGCCGTGAAGCCTCCGGTCTCTTCCTGGAGGCGATAGATGGCTTCGAAGTGGTTGATGCGGTGCTCGAACGATTCGCCTACGCCGAACATCATGGTCGCAGTCGTGCGCATGCCTAACTGGTGTGCGGTGCGATGCACGAGCAGCCAGTCGTCGGTGAGGCACTTCAAACGTGCAATGCGGTGACGCACTTCGTCATCGAGAATTTCCGCGCCGCCGCCGGGGATGGAATCGAGTCCAGCATCGCGCAGGCGGGCAATCGTGTCGCGCACGTTGAGGCTGCTGTATTCGGCGATTGCCAGGATTTCGGAAGCCGAATAACAGTGCAGGTGAATCTTCGGAAAACGCTGCTTGATGCCGCGCAGCATCTGCTCGTGCCACTCGATCTTGAGGTCGGGATGCAGGCCGCCTTGCATCAGGACGCCGGTGCCGCCGAGTTCGACGGTTTCGCGGATCTTGTCGTAGATGGTCTCGAAATCGAGGATGTAGCCTTCTTTGGCGCGCGGCCCTTTCAGCGGGCGGTAGAAGGCGCAGAAGGTGCAATATTCCGTGCAGAAGTTGGTGTAATTAATGTTGCGGTCAATAATGTAGGTGACCGTGCCCTCGGGATGAAGGCGACGGCGAACCGCGTCAGCCTCCATGCCGATGCCGATGAGATCGTCGGACTGAAACATCTCCAGCGCCTGTTGTTTGGTCAGCGACATAGCCAGATCACAAGACTAAGTGACATTCTAACGGAAGGCGTGGTTCACTCCAACCAGTGGAAGATCAGTTCATTTCGATCAGGAGTCGCGAAACTGTCAAAACACGCGAAACTGATGGTCCAGGTTTTGCAGGTTCGAGTCCCAGATTCTTACGCGGCGCGCATCTTGGGTTGAGAATGCCGTCCGGCTCGGTCTCGAAGTTTCCGCTTTCGGGCACGATGATATTGTACGAACGCAGCGACTCCGCCCAACACCGCCAAGGCGACCATGGTGATGAGCGCGGGTTTGTAGTAGCGCGAGAAAAAACTCACGATGTGACGGCCATAGTGCGCTCCGAGAAACGCTAGAGTCGTGAATCGCGCGCCCCTGCCGAGAGCCAGAGCGGCCAGGAATTTTTTGCGTGGATACTGCATGGCGCCGGCCGCCAGAAGCGATGGCAGAATCGGAAACGGCGGCGGCAGCAAGGCCGGAATCGCTACGGCACCGAACCCCCAGCGCTCGAACTCGGTATACACGACACCAATCGTGCGTTCCGAGAATCTTCGTTCCAGAGTCTCTTTCCCGCCTTTGCGAGCGAGGTTGTACGTGATATATCCGCCGGCGACTTCGCCGATCGTCGCCATGATCGCGTAGTAGAACCAGAGATCCCGGCGGTGGGCGGCGAGCAGGATCGTGAGAAAGTCCATGCTCCCCGGTAAGACTCCGTAATTGTCGGCGAGCCCCAGCAGGAGCAGGCCCGGTCCCCCGAGATGGATCAGCCATCGCATCCCATTGTTCGCCGATAACAACAGCACGGCGCTACTCACTCTTCATTAGAAGCCAGTTTACGGGATGCGGATGGCGAAACGTGCGTAAAGAATTGCAACTACAGGCCGGTGTCACTTTTCAGGTGGTGACGCTGGATTGACGATCGTGCCAGCGTCAAGGTAGCCGGATACGGACCAGGTTGGCCTCGCGCTCGACCGATCCCGCTTGCGAGACACCCACATCTAGGCAAATTCCAGCGCGCGCGGCGCAGGCAAGGCTCCGACTTCCGCACTGTACTGATAGAAAAGGTTCAACCCCTCAAGGCACGGAGGATCGAGATAGTAGTGAATGTGGTGGGCCAGATAAGCGCGAATCGTTTCGGCTGGCAGCCGCAATCGTGGCGCCCATTCCAGCACGATGGTTTCCAGGTTCTTGGGAGCAAGTCCGTGATCCCGCGAGTTCCTGAAGGTTGCCGTGATCGAGGCTGTGTCGCGTTCGGCAAGCGCCGCCTTACGAATGGCCCAGAAGGCAAAGACGAATGACTTGCCGGTGCGTGCGACCCATTCTTCGGCGAGATCAAGAGTGATGTATTGCGAACGATCGACCTGGAGTGCCGGGTCGCCGATGAGAAGCGCGGCATCACAGGATCGCAACATGGTTGCCAGATCTGGAGGCATGGCTACGTATTCTCTCGGGCCGCCCAACCACCTCGCGAAGAGAATTTTCGCCAGGGCAACCGAGGTCATGGACGAACTGTCCATGGCGACCGTGCGAACTTGTTCCAGAGGGCGCTTGCTCAGCAGCAGAATCGACCGCACAGCCCGCTTCGAGGCGATGGCGACATCGGGAATAATCACGAGGTCGGAAATAGTCGTGTAGGCGGCAGCGGGGATGATGCCGATGTCAGCCGTGCCCGTACGCAACGCTTCGGCGCAGGCGGAAGGGAACGTGTAGGAGATGTCAAAGCCGGAACCCGCCTCCCCGTGTTCGAAGTCCCAGAGAAGGGGGGCGGTGTTGAGGTAGGAAATGGCCGAAATCTTCAACCGGCTCATCAGTTTACGAATTCTACCAAAATCATTGTGTTGGCCCTCACAGACAGCGCAGTTGCGGCGACGCTAGAGTCCGTCCACCATGTCGAACCTTGCCCTCAGCATGCCACCATCGACTTCTCAATCCGCCCTTTCCTGGCTGGCCTTGGCACTCACGCCGGGACTGGGTCCGACCCGCACCAAGAAGTTGGTGGAGCATTTCGGCAGTCCTGACCGTGTGTTGCAAACGAGCCTGACCGAACTCGAAGCGACCGGGATGCAGGCGGTCTCGGCACAGTCGATCGCCACCGGCAAGTCGTTGGAACTCGCCCAACTGGAATGCGCGAAGGCCGCGGAGTGCGGCGCGAAAATCCTCTCGCTCGACGACCCAGCATACCCGACGCGGCTCAGAGAGATTTACGATCCGCCGGTGGTATTGTTCGTACGCGGGAACGTGGAACTCATTGCGAAGCCCGGAATCGCCATGGTAGGAACACGGCACCCAACTCCCTACGGATTGGGAATGGCCGAGCGGCTCTCGAAAGATCTTGCAGCGCATGGATTGGTCATCATCAGCGGGATGGCGCGAGGCGTCGATACCGCGTCGCATCGTGGAGCGATCGCAGCTACGGGCAAGACGGTGGCCGTGTTCGGCACCGGCATTGACGTGATGTATCCCAAAGAGAACACGCGTCTCGCCGATCAGATCCTGGCGCTGGGCGGGGCGCTGATCTCCGAATTCCCGATGGGCACTTTTGCGGCGCCGCAAAATTTCCCGATCCGCAACCGGATCATCAGCGGGATGTCGGCGGGCGTGCTCGTGATTGAAGCTGCCGAATACAGCGGTACGCGTATTACCGCGCGCTGCGCGCTCGAACAGAATCGCGACGTCTATGCTGTGCCCGGCAATGTGACCAACAAAAATTCCTGGGGGCCCAATACTTTAATCAAGCAAGGAGCGAAGCTGGTCGCGACCTGGGAAGACGTTTGGGAAGAACTACCTACCGACATTCAGGAAGAGCTCAATTCGGCACGCGATGAATCCTCCGCGCCCGAATCCGCATCTCTATTCCCCGAAGACGCCACATCGCCTCGAGAAAGAAAGATCCTTCGGTTGCTGAAAGCCGACGAGTCCACGCACATCGATGAGATCGTGGAGAAGCTGGAAGCCGAACTGTCCTCCTCGGAGATCTTCGCCGCCCTGTTCGAACTGGAGTTGGACGGAAAGATCCGGCAGTTGCCGGGGAAGAATTTTGTGAAAAGCTTCTAGCTGCTAGCTACTAGCTTCTAGCGAACAACAACCTGAAGAAGGAGGCGATGTGAAAGACTTCAAAGAATTGCGAGTATGGGCCAAAGCCCACGAACTGACGGTGTTCGTGTACAGCCTCACACGTGGCTTCCCAAAAGAAGAGATTTACGGATTAACTTCACAGGTGCGCCGCTCGGCAGCATCTGTGGGTGCGAATATCGCGGAAGGATGCTGGCGGCCCTCTGACGGCGAAATGGTGCGTTTTCTCCAAATCGCGAGAGGTTCCGCAAGCGAGACCGAATATCACTTGTTGCTCGCCAAGGATCTGGGATTCTTGCATGAAGCTGACTTCCGCAAAGCGGAACAGAGGGTCGCTGAGGTACAGCGTATGTTGACAGCGCTGGTGCAGAAGGTGCAACCCTTGCGGCGAGCGAGCTAGTTCAAGATTGTGCAAAAGTGCTTTTGCTTGCTAGCAGCTAGAAGCCAGTAGCTAGAAGCCAACGGGTGTGCGTAGTTGTTGCCGTTCGCCTGTTCATGCTAGTTTCAATTCCAATACCGCCAAACTGAGGAACCATTGTCCAAAGGTCTAGTCATCGTTGAATCGCCGGCCAAGGCGAAAACTATCCAGAAATATCTGGGGAAGGGCTTCACGGTCGATGCGTCGTTCGGGCACGTGAAAGATCTGCCCAAGAGCGACCTCGGTGTGGACATCGAAAACGACTTCGAAACCGAATACGTTGTCATTCCCGGCAAAGAAAAGGTCCTGACCAAGCTGAAGAAGCTGGCGCAGTCGGCCGACCACATCTACCTCGCGCCTGACCCGGACCGCGAAGGCGAAGCGATCGCTGCCCACCTCGCCGATGAGCTCGGCGACGGCGACAAGAAAAAGAAGAAGAAGAAAGAAGAGCCGGGCGAAGAACGCATCCGCCGTGTGACGTTCAATGAGATCACCCAGCGTGCGGTGAAAGCGGCGTTTGAGCACCCTCGCGACATCGACCGCAATCTCGTGGACGCGCAGCAGGCGCGTCGCGTACTGGATCGCCTGGTGGGCTACCAGGTTTCCCCGCTTCTTTGGGACAAAGTTCGCCGCGGACTGTCGGCCGGGCGCGTGCAGACTGTCGCGCTGCGTTTGATCGTCGATCGCGAACGCGAGATCAAAGCGTTCGACAAGAAGGAATATTGGACCATCGACGCCCACCTGTCTGGAGCCAAGCCTCCTGCGTTCGACGCGCGCTTCCTGGGCAAAGGCGAAGAGAAGATTGAGATCCCGAACGGCGAGGAAGCCGAGAAGATCAAGCTCGCGCTGGAGAAGGCCGACTGGGCGGTTCGCTCGGTCGACAAGAAAGAGCGCCGACGCAATGCCACGCCGCCGTTCACCACCAGCAAGCTGCAGCAGGATTCGTCGCGGAAACTGCGCTTCAGCGTGAAGCGCACGATGATGATTGCCCAGCGCTTGTATGAAGGCATTGAATTGGGCGAAGAGGGACTGGTCGGCCTGATCACCTACATGCGTACCGATTCGACCCGCGTCTCGCCCGACGCTATTGCCGAGGTCCGCGAGTACGTGACCAAGGAATACGGCGCCAATTATCTGCCCGAGTCTCCGAATACATATAAGGAGAAGAAGGAAGCGCAGGCGGCGCACGAAGCCATCCGTCCCACGTCCGCGATGCGCCATCCCGATCAGGTCAAGCAGTATCTGCAGGAAGACGAGTTCAAGGTCTACAAGCTGATCTGGCAGCGCTTCGTGGCGTCACAGATGAACCCGGCGATCTTCGATCAGACCACCGTAGATATCGACGCTAAATCAGGCAGCGACACCTTCTGGTTCCGCGTGACCGGATCGGTCATGAAGTTCGACGGATTCCTCAAGGTCTACGAAGAATCCAAGGAAGGCAAGGACGAGGAAGACGAGGAACTGAAGCACAAGCTGCCTCCGCTCGAAGCAGGCCAGAAACTGACGCTGAAGTCTCTGCTGCCCGAGCAGCACTTCACCGAGCCGCCTCCGCGTTACAACGAAGCATCGCTGGTGAAAGAACTGGAAGAGCGCGGCATCGGACGGCCGTCCACTTACGCCACGATCATCAGCACGATCCTGGAGCGTCAGTACGTTACCAAGACGGGTGGAAAATTTCTGCCCACCGAGATTGGCCTGGTGGTGACCGATCTGCTCGTCGAGAACTTCAAAGACATTTTCGACTTCCAGTACACCGCGCGCCTGGAAGAGGAACTGGACGAGATCGAAGAAGGCAAAGAAAAGTGGACCGACGCGCTCGCCGAGTTCTACAAAAAGTTCGCCAAGGATCTCAAATACGCCGAGAAGCACATGGAAAACATCAAGCGTATGGAGAAACCGACGGACGAAAAGTGCGAGCGCTGCGGCGCGCCGCTGGTCATCAAGTGGGGCAAGCACGGGTCATTCTACGCGTGCAGCACCTACGACAAGGAGAATCCGGAAAGCTGCACCTTCACGAAAGAGAATCCGATCAACCTGCCCGACCTCGACTCGGCCGACATGCAGGAGACTTCGCAGGAGGAATACTGCGAGAACTGCGGCCGGGTGATGGTCCTGAAGCGAGGGCGCTTCGGCCAGTTCATGGCCTGCACCGGATATCCCGACTGCAAGACGACGCGGCGGCTCGATCAGGGCAAGCGGGTTCCCGACATTCCTCTCGACGAGAAATGCCCGCAGTGCGGGCGCAACATGATCCTGCGCCACGGGCGTTACGGCGAATTTACTTCGTGCAGCGGATACCCGGACTGCAAGTACGTAAAGCAGAACTTCATCGGCGTGAAATGCCCGCTGTGCAAAGAAGGCGAACTGGTTGAGAAACGCGCGCGCAAGGGCAACACGTTCTATGGGTGCGGGAATTATCCGAAGTGTAAGTTCACGTCGGCGGCCAAGCCGATCGCGGAGAAGTGCCCCGATTGCGGTCATGAGTTCCTGGTCGAACGCATGCGTAAGGACGGCCCGGTGATCGCGTGTCCAAATAAAGAGTGTGATTACGAGCGCGCGATCGAGAGCGCCGGCGCACAGGCGGTGTGACGGCAACTTGCCGTCGCGCGGTGAAAGCAACTAAGGCCGGCGAGTCTCCGGCGCTACGATCAAATGACGAGGACACTATGGCGAAGAAAGCAACCGCACACGAAGCACAGGTAGTCATGCAACTCTACGATCTCCGGCGCGAGGCCGAGATCCGCAAGGCGAGGCACTGGTGGGGAGCGGATTTCTGGCCGCAGAGTGCGGACGATTTCCTCAAAGTAGTAAACGCATTTGCGAGCCAGGAAAATGCGTGGCTGCGCCAGATGTCCGGTTATTGGGATATGGCTGCCTGTTTGGTTCTGGCCGGCGCGATCAATGAGGAGCTCTTCTTATCGCCCGGCATCAGCGGCGAAATGTTTTTCCTGTTTGCAAAGATCCAGCCGTTCCTGAAAGAGATTCGCGAGAAAATGAACAACCCCGACTTTTTCGGCAACATTGAGAAAGTCGCAACCCGCTCGAAACTGGCAAAGAAGCGCCTAGAGCGCGTTTCCAGGAATGTAGAGGCGCGCAGGAAGGCACTGGCGGCAAAAGCCGGCTAGGGTTCAAGAGTCCCCGCCACATCAAGCCAGGGTCCGCCCGATGCTGACCGCGCCACGTGACGCTGATCACGGCGTAGCCGCGTCGCGCTTCTGCTATCCTAAGTTGCTGTGCGGATGCTCTGGTGGTTTCTCATCCTCGGAGCCAGTGCGGTCGTAGTCGTGGTGGTGGCGGCGCTTCTATACGTGCAGGTTCGGCATCAGATGAAGCGTCCTGCATCGGGTCACAAGCCGACGCCCGACGACCAACCGCCGACTTCGGGGGATTGATCCGTCAGGGAAAGGAACATCTATGGCTAAGGCAGAGACACAAGTTCTCGGCGGTCAAGCGCGATCCGCCGAATGGGCCAAGCAGGCTGGAATCGTGATCGGAGCGAGCCTCTTTGTTGCGCTGTGCGCAAAAGTAACTTTGCCGCTGCCGACGCCGGTTCCGCTCACGTTGCAGAATTTTGGCGTGCTGGTGGTGGGTCTGCTGCTCGGTTCGCGGCGTGGTTTTGCGGCCCTGGCCCTCTACCTGATGGAAGGCGCGTGCGGCCTGCCCGTTTTCAACCCGGCTGGGCCTGGCGGCATTGCCCAGATCCTGGGGTTCACCGGCGGTTATCTGATGGCCTATCCGTTCGTCGCGTTTGCTGCCGGACTGATTTACGAGCGGACCTCGCGAGGATTTCGTTGGGCCGTGCTAGCCGGCGTAGTGGGTGAAATCGTCCTCTTCATTGGCGGCTTGAGTTGGCTGGCCGTGTGGACCCACTCGCTGTCGGTTGCGATGAAGATTGGCTTCTACTGGTTCGTATTCGCGGAAGTCATCAAGATCGCGATGGCCGCCGGAGTCGCAAGCCGCTGGAATCGCCGTTTGTCGGCACGTTGAAGTCAATTCTGTTGAGCTAGAAGCCAGGAGCCAGAAGCTAGCAGCTGTTACTATGTCCACCGTATCCGCTCCCGTTCGCGACATCACCGTGGCCCACAGCCCGGACTCTGACGACGCCTTCATGTTCTACGGACTCGCGACCAACAAGGTCCGCGTGCCCGGCCTGCGCTTCACCCACACTTTGTGCGATATCGAGACGCTGAACCAGAAGGCGCGGGAAGGTGACGGCGTCTACGACGTGACGGCAGTGTCGTTCCACGCGTATCCCTACATTCAGGACAAGTACGCGCTGATGTCGTGCGGTGGCAGCGTGGGCGAAGGCTACGGCCCGATGATCGTCTCGCCGCGGCCGTTCACGCAAACCGAGATCAAGAAGATCAAGATCGCGGTTCCCGGCAAGCTGACTACCGCTTATCTCGCACTGATGCTTTTTGCTCCCGGAATTGAAGTCGAGGTCGTGCCCTTCGACCAGATTATTCCCCAAGTGCTCGAGGGCAAGTACGAAGCCGGACTTATCATCCATGAAGGCCAGTTGACCTATTCCAAGGTAGGCCTGCAGCGCGTGGTGGACCTTGGAAAATGGTGGCAGCGGGTGACGGGCCTTCCGCTCCCGCTCGGAGGGAACGCGATCCGGCGCGCGCTCGGCGCCGAGACCATGGCCAGCGTGACCCAGGCGCTGCGCGACAGCATCCAGTACGCCATCGACCACCGCGAAGAAGCGCTCGCCTACGCCATGCAGTTCGCCCGCGATCTCGACACGCAACTCGCCGACAAGTTCGTTGGCATGTACGTGAACGAGCGCACTCTCGACTACGGCGAAGACGGCCGCGAAGCCGTCCGGCGGCTGCTCGACATGGGACACAAGGCAGGGATTATTCCGATGAAGCCGCGGGTGGAGTGGGTGTGAAAGGCAGCTACTAGCTGTTAGCTCCTAGCTTGAAGCTTCGAGCTACGGGCCGCGAGCTTCGAGCAAGACTTGCAATCCCTGTCATCCTGAGCGGAGCAGAAGTTCACGCAGTGAGTTTCTGCGGAGTCGAAGGATCCCTACATTCCAACTTACTCTCTGAGAGCATAGAATTAGTAGTGTGAGGTGGCCATGACCCAAATGACACCGCAGGGCTTAAAGCTTCTCGAACAAGCCCTCGCCTTATCGGTGGAGGAGCAGGAAGCGTTGGCCGAATCTTTGATCTCGAGTCTGGGCGGAAAACTGGACGAAGGTGTCTTGGCTGCTTGGAACGAAGAAGTTAAGAAGCGCATAGCCGATCTCGACTCGGGCCGAGCCAAGACCATCCCGTGGTCTGAGGTTCGGGAACGTAATCTAGCCAAACTCCCCCGTGCCCACTAAGCCGGTAGAACTTCATGAAGAAGCCGCGTCGGTGTACGATGCAGCGTTTGACTGGTATCTTGAGCGAAGCGCGGATGCGGCCCGCAAGTTCGATGCAGAATTCAGCCGCGCACTCGCCGAGATCGCGCATGCCCCTCAACGGTGGGCGAGCGGCTCCCACGGCACGCGAAGATTCTTGTTGCGGAAGTTCCCATTTCTCGTGATCTATCGGAGCGACTCCCCGATATTCAAGTCTTGGCGGTCGCCCACACGAGCCGGCGGCCGGGCTATTGGAAGGAGCGGATGTAGACGTCGTGTGTGAGTGGTATGGCCGCAAACTTCGAGCAAGTCTGCTTCGGCTAGATCATCATCAAAGCCCAAAACCAGCTCAGAGGATTGATCAGCGCCGACAGGGCAATCCACTTACGCTCCTTGCCCTTGGCAGCCATCGCCAGGATCAGAGCAACAAGGGACGCCAAGAAACTACCTCGCAGCATTCGCCTGAACACGACGTCATCCTGGGAAATTGCGCTCGGACCGTAGCGCGTTGCGGCCCAAAACAATGCGACAGCCGCAACTGCGAATACAAGAGCAATCCAGGAAAGGGAAGCCCGCCACGTCCGTCCTTCGGCGTGTTCTCGGTTGAACAGTAGGACCGTTGTACCGACCAGTATTATCGGGTTTCCAAACGTAAGGATAGCTAGCACGACCATTAGGAAGGTGGCCATATCACTAGGGCACACAGTACCCCGAGTTGTTCGCTCACCGCTCGAAGCTCGTAGCTCGTAGCTTCTCTACTTCACCCTCTCACTAAACCCGAACACCGGATCAATATCCACCGGCACATCCGACGCCAGCTTCAGCGAAATCTTCAATTCCTCCGGCATCGTTCCATACTTCTTGAACCAGTTCTCTGCGCGCGCGCGGTCGCCGGTCGCTTCGATTTCCAGCAGCTCTTTCGCCAGGTCGGCGATGGCTCCGGGGATCTTCGCGTAATCGATGGAGTACCGGCCATTCGCGCCACGCTTGACCGCGCCACGCTCGGAAAGATAGTTGAACTCCATCATCTCGGCCTGGCCGTGGGCTTCGGCGGTGCCGAAACGGACAGTGCGGAACATCCCGCCCACGTATGACGTGTAGTATTCCTGCAGCTTTTCCTTGGGCACCGCGCCGTTGTCCACCAGCCACTTCAGGCCAAACATTCCGACGACGTCGGCCTTCGCTTCTTCCAGGCCGCTGAACTGGTGGCCGATGGCTTCGCGGATGCTGACTTTACCGGCCGCCGTACGCGCGAACGCCGGGCCCAGGCCATGCGCGATCTCGTGCATGATCGTGTCCTGCATGTAGCCGTCGCCGGTGACCTTCATCGCCTGCTTCGGGTCCATTAGTTTGCGCGCGACCGGCAAAATGACATAGTTCACACGAGCATCCATGAAATTCTTGAAGAAGAGCTTCTTGCTTCCCTTCTGCTCGTGCACGCGCGGATCGTTCGGCAAATTGTCAGCCACGGCTTGATAGCCGTGTGTCAAGTCGCCCGCGCGGAAGGGCGTGTCCATCACTTCCATCGGAGTTTCGAGGCCGCGTTTCGACGGCCGGTCCTCGGGAGCGAGCGGCAGCGCGTCCTGAATGTCGGCAACATATTTCTGGTAAAGCTCCAGCTTCTTGCTCTCTTTCTCGTTGCGGATCATGACCGCAGCGCCATACGAGCCCTTCACGCCCAGCAGGCTGTCCATGTAGGTTTCGTAGGGCGCGAAAATGATGTCGAATTTCGGATTTTTCAAATCGAGCCAAGCGAGGTCGCTGGAGAAATAGTCGTCGCTCAGCAACGCATCCGCGCGCAGTTCCAGAAACTTCGAGAAGGCGGGATCGTCGCTCAACTTGGCGGCTTCGCGCAGAGCCACCGCCGCCGGCTCCAGAAAAGCGCGGTAGGCAATGTGATAGGGGACGGTTTCGAGCTGGCCGTCTTTCCAGCGGACGATGGTGAATTGATCGTAGATGGCCGCCTTTTGCTCGGGGTGCTCCTTTACATATTGCTCGACCTTCTGTCGGGTCAAATCGGCGGGATAAAATCCGCGCCCGAGCGGCATGGGTTCAGTTCCGACGAAAGGCCTATTCTCGTCGATGAGATCGAAGCGGGCAGCGTTAATGTTCAGATAGGTGCGCAATTTCACGTCGCGAGGCGTGGTCGCCGAAGCCAGTGATTGATAGAGCGTGAGGCCCTCAGGGTCGCTCTGGCGCCAGTAGATGCTTTCGATGTAGCCGCAGGCCTCGACCAGCTTGCGCACGAGTTTTTGCTCACGGGCGGTGAGTCCGGCGGCATTGAAGGGCATGCGCACGCGGCGGAATTTTGCCAGGCGCTTGTCGAGGTCGGGCGTGACCTTCAAACCCGCTGTGGCCGCGCCTTTCGCGGCGGAACCCGTCATGCTGCGGGGTTTCTTCGATTGAGTGGGAGCAGAAATCGACATCACCAGGACCAGAAAAAGGGGAAGCCCGTAATTTTTCATTGAATGCGTTTAATTCTATCAAACCCCGACATCCGTCCGTGGCGATATCATGGAAGACATGCCCGGGGAGAATGGCGCCCAGACCCTGCTCATCGATGCCGATGACACACTCTGGGAGAACAACATCTATTTCGAGCGCGCGATTGCGGGATTCATCTCGTTCCTGAACCATCGCGAGTACTCGCCGGAGCAGGTGCGCGAGGTCATCAACCAGGTCGAGAAGGAATCGATCGTGACGCACGGCTACGGCCTGCACAGCTTCGCGCACTCGCTGGTTACCACCTTTGAGAACCTGTCCGTGGAGCCCGTCACACCGGACCTGCACGAACGCATCAACAGCTTCGCTCACAAGATTGCCGGACATCCAATCGAGATTATTGCGGGCGTTCCCGAGACTCTCGCATATCTGGCGGAGCGACATCACGTCATCATGATGACCAAGGGCAACCCGACCGAGCAGGCAGGTAAAGTCGCGCGCTCGGGGCTGAAGGAGTACTTTGCCGCCGTCGAGATCGTGCCGGAAAAAGACGAGAAGATCTATCGCGAAGCAGTCGCGAAGTACGCGCTTGAACCGGACTGCACCTGGATGGTCGGCAACAGCCCGAAGTCTGATATCAATCCCGCGCTGGCCGCGGGCCTGCACGCCGTGTTCGTGCCCCACGGCAACACCTGGATTCTGGAGCATGAAGAACTTGCATCAGCTCCAGGACCCCAGCGTCTGCTGGTCGTCGAGCGCTTCGCGGATTTGACTGCTCACTTCTAGCGCGCCAGGTTCCACCCAGCCGCTACTGCACCGTGAACATCAAGCTGTTCGAGTTCTTGCCGCCGGAACGAACGTAGACCGGAACCATGCCTGAGTTCATGACATCGTTCGCGGTGACCTGCGCTGTGACCTTGGTCCCGCTGCTGTACGCGGAAGTCAAAGCGGTTCCATTCCAGAACACGACTGCATCAGCGCCAAACGAGGAACCGTTGACGGTCAGCGTAAAAGCCTGATCGCCCGCAGTCGCCATGTTGGGCGTGAAGCCGGTGATGGCGGGCGCACCCGCGCCTCCGCCGTTGTAGTTGGATCCGTAGCCGCAACCAGCCAGGAAGAGTGCAGACATCATAAGAAGAGCGAGACAGATACGTAGCATGAAACACCTCCGATGTGCATAAGGAACGATAAATTCAGACTAGCAATCGGATGGGATGGCGGTGTCAGTGGATTGTCAATTTCTTGTTGAATCGGATCCTCGCGATGGATTCGGCTCGACCGCCGAAGCACCGAGCGGCAGCGGTCCTCCCAAGCCTGGAGAAGGTCCTCCGAAGCCCGATTCCATGCAGGTCTCTATCGAGCCGCGGGCGATGTGGAAGCAGGAGTGTCACGAGGCCTGGCGCAACGAACGGGACCTGCAGAATGAGAACCCGCTGTCCAGCCGCCGTACCCGAACGATCACCAGAACGACGGATTAGGCAAATAAGGAATCTCTCATCGATTTGTCGCCATCTGAGTTTGCGGATTACCGGCGGCAGTTTCCCGGCACTCCGCGGGTGTTTGACTGGAGTCTCGTCCAGTTTGTGCCGATGAGTATCCCGGAGGCTAAGAGTTGCGAGCTCAAGACCTGCCGGGAAAACGATCATCTCCCGTGCTTATCGAATCGCGGATCCATCCGCGCTACCCCTTCCAGGTCGATATCGCTGTTTACTGCCGTCGGACCGGCCTGTTGAAAGGTCATACTGCAGACATCAGCGAGTCGGGGATTTCCGCTATCCTGACTCTCGAGGTTGAAGTTGGTGACCTCGTCCAACTGGAGTTTGTTCTGCCTTCGGGCCCGGTGTCTATTCGCGCCCTGGTCCGCCACAAGACCGCGTTCCGCTATGGATTTCAGTTTGTCGAGCCGGACGCGCAGGGCGCAATCAAAGAGACTTGTTGGCGCCTTGCCATCGAGCACGACCGGCATCCCGAGTCGAAGTAATCAGACAAGCAGCGCCGCGGTGGATCACTCTTCCGCGAAGAACCTCTTTCGGACTGCTTCATCGAGCGGGACATCGGGCCCACAGAAGAGTGTGTCGGGATCGCGAGTGGGATCCTGGGCGATCAGGGGCAAGGCGCGGGCGCGACGTGCGTCGGCCTCGGCTCCGGTCTCCAGAAAGAGCTGGGTATACCACGTATTCGCCATTTGCGTCGCACGCGAACTGCGGTCGTGCGCCGCGGCATAGGCGTGACCGGCAACGTCCCAGTCTGCGTTCGCCAGGAGTTGATCCCGTAGCAGGCGCACGTCACGCATGGTCATCGCGAGGCCCTGGCCCCAGGAGGGATCGCTGGCGGCCGCAGCGTCTCCGAGCAGTGCGACGCCATCGTGATAGGGATGATCCACCCACACCTCCGCCCCGTCGAATGCAGCGATCGGACCCGCCGGCACGGCGCTCTCGTAGAATGACGGATTCATCCCTACTCGTGTGCAGGCCTCGAGATAGCGGGGCAGAGAGTCAGTTCCCTGCAGGCGCGGGTGCGAGCAGTGGTAGCAAAAGTAAGTACGTGCTCGTCCGCCGCCCTGGGGAAAAATAACTGCCTGCTGGCCGAGCGGCGAGTTGATCACCAAAAGTGCAGTATCCTCGGGCACGCGCACCTTGTCGAGGAGGACCCCGGTCATCACATTGCATTCGGGATCGCGCTTCACCTTGAAGCCGGCGGCCGCGCGAACTGTCGACGAGCGGCCATCGGCTCCGACAACCATGCGAGCGTGAATTTCCTTGCTGTGTCTGGTCTCGGTAATTGCGACTGTGGCCGGGGTGCCGCCCCGAACTCCACTGACACTGACTCCGCGTCGCACCTCGGCTCCGGCCTCGATCGCAGCCGCCAACAGAGCCTCCTGCATGGGCGGGTGATAGAACGAGAGACAAGGTTCACGGGTCGGCGTGGTCGCCCTTAGGTCACGATGATTGACCAGTTGCGGGCCGGAATAAAAGTCCACCCAGGGGATCTCATGTGCGACCCTCGCCATGAGAAGTTCGTAAATTCCGAGCAACTTGGCCTCGGCCACACCCCACGAAGTAACAAATTCGCCGCGCACGCGATCCTTGAATTGCTGCTCGCGCTCGATCACCAGCACGTGCGCGCCACGGCTCGCCATGCTTCGCGCCAGGGTAGCGCCTCCCAGGCCTCCACCGACGATGACGAGATCGTAGTGCGGACTCATATTGCCCTCCCCATAAGCTCACCCGGGGCGGAAGTATACAACGACGTGCGGAGGTTGTTAGGCGGGTGTCACAGCGCCACGCGGTACCGGGCTGTCATTTCTGTCCGGTCGGCCGCTTCCGGTTGCAGCGGCGTCAGCGAGTTTTCACGACATTGATCATTGTCTAACGTCTAACTTGACACGTCCTATGGCCGGAATCACAATGGGCAACGCTGTGAAGGTCGGGCTCTGCCCCATCCGCGAATTAATCATCTGTCAACACGTTGTACAACGCTGGGTAGATAGAGAGGACTTATGCATTACGAAAGAAGCGGGACTAATGCCCTGAAAGTGTGTCTTCGTTTACTCTGCGCGTGCAGCGTACTGGCCGCCACTTTGCAGGCAAATGGCGCAGTCAAGAAGGTGACGACCGTCGCTGGCGGATACATCGGCGATGGCAAACCGGCAACGTCAGCGAGCTTTACGGGACTATACGGGCTCGCCGTCGATAAAAAAGGCAACGTTTACCTGAGCGATGGTAACCGGATCCGCAAGGTGAACAAGACTGGAGTAATCAGCACATTCGCCGGGAGTGGAAATTCCGGGTATGGCGGGGACGGAGGGCCGCGCAAGTCTGCCCTGTTCAATGGCTTGGAGGGACTGGCCTTCGACGCTCAAGGTGACCTTTTCGTCGCGGACGCAGCCAATGACCGGGTCAGGAAGATTTCCCCGGCGGGCGTCGTCACCACGATCGCGGGCAACGGAACACGCGGATATTCGGGCGATGGTGGTCCAGCGACGCAGGCCAGTCTCGCCGTGCCGGTAGCGGTGTCTGCAGATCCTTGGGGAAACGTCTACATTGCCGAGTCGTATAACTATGTTGTTCGCATGGTTGATACAGCTGGAATTATCCACACGGTCGCTGGGAACCACACTTATGGCTTCAGCGGCGATGGGGGACCTGCGACCTCAGCCCAAATCACAAGCCCTGCAGGCGTGTGGGCAGATGCCAGCGGCAACTTCTATATCTCAGACAGCAGTAATGGCCGTATTCGGAAAGTGGATTCAAGCGGAACCATTTCCACGTTCGCTGGAAGCGGTGGGCAACTCAATTCTGGTAGCGGAGGGCCGGCAAATCAAGCAGGCCTTGGCAGCACGGAAGGACTGTTCGTGGGTGAGGGGAAGATGTACATCGCAACCACTGGTAACATTTGGTCCATTGATATGACGACTGAGATTGCCACTCTGATTGCTGGAAATGCCGATGGCAGTAGGGGCTTCAACGGTGACGGGAATCCCGCCCTTTCAACGAGCTTCAACGAAACGACAGCAGTGGCACTCGACTTGGCTGGAAATCTAGTCGTCGTTGATGACGGCAACGAACGGGTTCGGAAGATAGATGCCAGCCGGGTAGTCACGACGTTCGCCGGAGGATATGTCGGTGACGGCGGGCCGCCGAAAGCAGCCAGCTTAAACCTCGGATACTTCGGTGGCAGAATCGCTTTTGACCCGTCGGGCAATCTCTACGTAGCAGACACCCTCAAGAATCGTGTACGCAAAGTATCGACAACTGGCGTCATCACAACATTTGCCGGCACGGGACTCAGCGGGTCCTCGGGAGACGGAGGGCCGGCAACGGCTGCGACGCTCAATCAACCGGTCGGTCTCGCCATCGATCGGAATGGCAACGTCTTCATCGCAGACAACGGCGTGATCCGCAAGGTGGACAGCAATGGCACGATCACAACGTTTGTCAGCACGATCCCTGTCCTGGCCCCTTGGGGAGCAACGATTGATGTTCCACCGGCATTTAATGGGCTCGCAATTGACGCCCAGGGCAACCTCTATTCCAGTTCGTTCGGCTATGGGCTTGTCTTCAAGATCTCGCCGGGTGGCACTGGATCCGTCATCGCAGGCGTTCTGTTTCGCTCGGGATACAACGGCGACGGAATTTCTGCGCGGGAGGCCTACCTGGACCTACCCACTGGAGTGGCCGTTGACAGCAGTGGCAACGTCTTCATCGCCGACTGGGAAAACGCCCGAATTCGTAAAGTGGATACCAGCGGGATGATTTCGACCGTTGCCGGCAATGGTCTCGGCGGCTTTGGCGGCGATGGTGGCCCGGCTACTTCCGCCAATTTGATGCTTCCCATTGATGTAGCAGTGGATGGTAACGGACGGCTCTACATCGCAGACAGCTTGAACTATCGGGTTCGCATCGTGGATACAACAGGAAACATCCAAACGCTGGTCGGGACCGGTCAAGGCGGATATAACGGCAATGGCTTGCCGCCAACTGCCACGAATGTGTTTCCGGTCTCCGTTGCGGTCGGTCCAAAGGGAGTTATTCATTTCTCCGATGGAGCTTCCGAACGCGTGCGTAAGGTTCACTGAATGGCCTTCAAAGACGACAGGCCGGTGACCCGGAATTACTTCCGGTCCCGGCCTGCGCTTCCATCAACTTGTGAGCGTGGCTAGTTGGTCGCGGCGGTTGCGTTGGCGGAACTCGCCGTGGTAGCGGGCGCCTGGCCTCCGTTAGGCGCGTTCGCTCCGTAGCGGGTCAGCCGCGGGAAGAATGGCGTCACTTCGAACGGCATCTTGTCGCGCGCGGACGTGATCGCGACCGGCTGCGCTTTGATCATTTCCACCCGGTTATCCCAGGGATTCAGTTTCACGCGCCCGCCCAGCGGCAGGGCCGCGATCTGGTCTAGCTTGTTCCAGTCGAGCGCGGGGGCGGACGTGGCCAGCTGCGAGAGCCGCGTGACCATTCCCTGTTCGGCGATGTTGTTGCCCAGATGCGCTTGCAGAAGCGCGCCCAACTGCGGAGCCCGGGTCTGCAGCACCTTGATGAACAGGCCCGCCGCGTCGAGCTTCTGTGCGTAGGGCGAGTTCTTCAGCATCTCGATGGCTTTCTTGTCGGCGGCCGTTTCTTCTTCAGGGATATGTTTGAAGCCGAGGTTCTGGTACGTGCTCTCGTCCGAGAACAGCATGCGGTCGTTAAATGCGTACTGGCTGCCGAGGTTGTGTCCAAGGACGATGTGCGCCAGTTCGTGCGAGAGGACAGCGGCCAGGCTGGCCTCATCCGGCAGCACGTCGATCATGCCGCGGCTGATGACAATCGTGTTGCCAACGCTGAAGGTTTCGAGCGGCGAAGTGATCAGCACGCGCGTACGAACCGGGCGCGGCAGCTCGATATTGTTCGTGATCTGCAGGTTGTTCACAACCGTCTGCAGAATCTTGTCCAGCTCGCCTTCCGGCGCCAGCAGTCCGGAACGCTCCAGGCGCTCCAGCACATTGTCTTCGGCCTGTTGCTGCCATTCGCGCTGCGCTGCCAGCGGCGAAGCGTCCTGCGCGGCGGGCGTATCGTCTTTCACGCTGTCCACGCGGATCTGAGTCAGTTCGTCGTTCGCCGTGCCGGTCTTCAGGTTGTAGCCCCACATGCGGGTCTGAGCCTTGAACGCAATCTTGTTCTTGGCGCCGGCCGTGAAATCGCCTTCTTCGCTATAGATGTAAGTGGGCACCCAGTAGCCGGGAATCAGGTTCAGCCGCCAGCTATCCATGTGGAAGTAGTAGGTGTTGCGCGAAGGGTGAGTATAGGTTCCGTTCAGGCGGACAATGTTGAAATCCTGGTCTTCCACCCAGAGGCGGCCGAGGAAACGGCCACGGCCAGCGTCCTTCTTGGGCGTGACGTCAAACACCAGGGTGCGTACATCGCCGAGAAACTCGCGGCGCACGTAGCGGAAATCATAGTGCTGGCGGTCGAAATCGTTGCGATCGGCATAGATCATCCACGAAAACCCGAGCGGCGTGTACTGGAACTTGAACATCTTGGTGAAGCCGCCGAGGAGATGCCTTTCCATACCCTCGTCCTTCTCCTTGAGGTAGTCGGAACGATCGATCGACTCGCTCAGGTCCATGCGCCCGAGGAAGTAGCGGTCATCCTTCGGAACCGGGCCGAGCGCGGTGTCCTGGGTGAGGTTCTGCAGATAGGTTTCGACCACCGGCGTGCGCGGAGCCAGCATCTTGATGAGATCGTTCTCCCGCGCGATGAAACGGTCGACCACCTGATCCATGGTGGTGGGCGGGGCCTGCGCGGCGGGAGCGGCCGGCTGACTCGCGCCTGCCGCGGCAGGCTGCGAGGCTTGGGTTGTAGAATCCGATTGCTCAGCCACCGCCGCCATCGTCAGAGCGAGCAGGGCAACGAACATCCAGTTCATAGTGCGCATGACTCTCATCTCCAAAGTTCTCAGTAGGCCAGCTGAAACACCACGTGCACGATCGCCGTGGAGTCCATCGGCTGTCCGTACCGCATAGCCGGCTTGAAACGCATCTTGTTCGCGGCTGCGATGGCGTTCTCATCGAGCCCGTGGCCCATCCCGCGGACCACACGATTCACGTGCAAAGTTCCGTTGGCACTGAACATCACCTCGAGCAAAACCTCGCCTTCGAGCTTCAGGCTGCGAGCCTCATCGGTGTACGCCGGATTCGGCTTGAATGTGATCTCCACCGGGGTTGTCGCCGGACCTGTGTCCTGAGGCCGCTGCACCGGGGAGTGGAGCTGCGCGACTTCCTGCGCGCCAAAACCGGACGACTGGACGCCGCGCCCGCTGCTGCGGCCATCGCCTTTACCCGGGGTGGCGATCCCGGTTCCAAAATCGGCGCTGGCGACCGTTCCCTTGATGCCTTTTGCGCCTCCAGACCCGTTCCCTTGGCCAGGTCCTACCGGCATATCAAACGAGCCCGCCGGTGCGGCGATCAACTTTGCTCCCGGTTTGCTGTTCTCGCTCGGTTTCAGGCCATTAGGATCGCCGAACCCGCCTGTCTGCACTTTCTCGATCGGTGCATTCACGGTGGGTTTCGCCGAACTTCCCGAAAAATCGCCGGTGTGGATCAGCACGGGGCGCGCTCCGCCCGGAATCGGCTTCAGTACCGCCGGCGCGAAATTGTTCAATGCGACCTTGGGCGCCTCCATTTCGCGCTCCGCCGCCTTCGGTCGCGTGATCTCTTTGGGAACAATCAGCTTCGGCGCCTCAAACACGGGCAGCGGCGCGGGTTTCAGCAGCTTCGCGTGCACCGGCAGAGGTTTGGGGGGCGCGGGTGGCTCAGGCTGCAGCGCAGGACGCGGGATCAGCTCCACCACGTGGTAGTTCATCTTGAGCTGCAGGGTGTCCGGCATCAGCAGCCCGATAAGCAGGAATAAAAGAATGAAAGTGGTGACCAGTCCGTAGCTGGCGGCAAACGTCCGCCAGTCCCACTTCTTCTCGGGCAAGAGGCCGAGCTGAAATCCGCGATTGTACGTAGGCATGCCTTGACTCCAATGGGGACCCGGCCGGGGAGAGTGCTCGGGGTTGGAGTCTTCACATTAGGGGATGATGGGCAGAGGGTAAACGTGTCCCTTGCGCGTGTCCTTTGGTAACTAATCGTAAGTCGGCGTCCTGATTGGAGTTACTGGCTCCTCGCCCGCCGCCGTTGGGCGAAGAAATAGAAGACCGGAATGCCCGCCAGGATAGCGAAAAGTCCATAGGCGGAGTTAGGGAGATTGTCGGTAAAGGTGAAGTACAGCAGAACCGCAGAAACTCCTACAAACACGGCGGGAACGACCGGATATCCCAGCACGCGGTAGGGTCGCTCTGCTTGCGATTCACGCGATCGGAAAACGAATACCGTACTGCCCGCGATCATGTAAAAGAGCCACTCGGCGAAGATGGCGAGAGAAAAGAATTTGCGAAAACTCGTGCCGACCAGCAAGAGGAGAAGGATGGCCAGCGCGCACTGCACGATGATCGCGACAGACGGGGTGCGGAAACGGGGATGCACTTCGGCCAGGGACTGGAAGAAATACCCGTCGCGCGCCATAGCAAACGGAACGCGCGCCCCGCTCATGATCGTTCCGTTGAGCGTCACCAACATCGAGACTGCCATGGCGGCCGATACCAATCCGGCGCCGGTCCGTCCGAAGACGAGCGCGACAGCGTCTGACGCCGGACGGTCCGACGCAGCCACCGCCGACGCCGGAAGCGCATATTGCACGGCCGCATTCACCAAAACGTAGAGCAGGCCAACGGTAGCGACCCCCCAGATCAGCGCCAGAGGCACGTTGCGTTGCGGATTTCGAATTTCTCCAGCAACCATATTCAGATCATTCCACCCGTCATAGGCCCACAGCGCGGCAACGAGGGCCGCGAAGAATCCGGCCACTCCGCCCTTGGCCCCGGCGAATTCTGTTGCAAAGTTCGACCATGACCCTCCCTGGTACGAAAAGCCCACCGCGACGATCCCCAAGATGATCGCGACCTTGAGCAAGGTAAAGAAAAACTGAAATTCGCCGGCTTTCCGCACCCCGAGGTAGTTCAGCCACGAAACCAGAATCGCCGCGCCAATGGCAACGATCTGGCCGTAGGTGATCGTGAGTGGACCGCTGAAGCAAGGCTGGGAGAAGAACGCAAAGATTGAAAATGTTCCCAGGATCCGAACGATTCCGGTTGTGACGGTGGCGATCGACGCCGGCTTCGCGATCAGGAACCAGGTCCAGGCATAGAGAAAGCCGGGAAGCGGTCCGTACGCGTCGCGCACATAGACGTACTCCCCGCCGGCCTGTGGCTTCATCGCGCCGAGTTCGGCATAGGTGAGGGCGCCAAAGAATGAAAGGATCCCGCCGACCATCCATGCCAGGTAAACCAACCTGGCTGACCCGACCGCCTGCATCATCTCCTTGGGAACCAGGAAGATTCCGCTGCCGATAATGGTTCCGACCACCACCGCGCCTGCATGTGACAGCCTGAGATCGCGAACCAGTTCCGGACGAGCGTCATCCGCGGGGCGAGTTTCGGTCATGGACAGGTTTGGGCCTCGGCGAATGATTCTAGCCTACCAATCCTCCGTGAAAGGGAGAGCTTTTGCGCAGCGAGATTCTCGTGCACAAAGCTGCTCAGGCCCGCTTGCCATAAAAACATGGCTGATTCCGGGAAATTCCAAATTCAATGTACAATCTCAGCCAGGTTGAAGGCTCTTTTCAGTAAGTCTCCGTGATCAGTCCGGCCTTCACCTCTCCCCCCAAAAATCTGTAGGAAGACGTCCGCGATGAGGAGAACGTGTATGAAGTTGCGGCTTGTCCTGTCCTGCGCTCTGATGGTGCTGATGGCGCTGCCCTCGTTTGGCGCCTGGGGGGCCTTCGTGTCAACCGGCAGTACGATCGTGAACTCCGAGCCATCCTGCGCTCCAACTTCGGGAGGGCAGGCGGTCTGCGCCGCCCGCAGTCTGAAGAACACCATTGTGGTCAATCAATTCAACGGCACAACCTGGGGCAATTGGAAAACGATCGCCGGCGCGGTCACCTCCGCACCGAGTTGCGCATCGGATGGAAACAGCAAGGTGATCTGTGCGGCCCGCGCCACAAATGGTGGCATGGCATATACGGTCTTCAGTGGAGGTACATGGGCCAGGGCAGTGAAACTCACGGCGCAGTTGTCCACCGGACCAAGCTGCGCCATGCTGGGTGGCGGACGCGTCCTTTGTGCTGCCCGCGGCACCAATGGCGGACTCGTTTCGAGTGTGTACAACGGCAGTGCGTGGAGCAAGTTCGATAGTCAAGACGCGACGTCGACAACCGCTCCCAACTGTACCAGTGACGATAATGGCCGAGTTGTCTGTGTCATGCTCAACACCGCCAGCTCGATCATCGCGAATCGTTACAACGCGGACGAATGGGATGGATTTATCGATCTCGGTGGCCGGGGCAGTGGAGCGCCGACCTGTTCGGATTTCGGCGTCAATAATCAGGTTGTCTGTTACGCGCGGGGAACCGGCAGCTCGCTATTCGGCAATCTCTACAACGGCGGGGCATGGAGCGCATCCCAATGGGGAGGCTGGAGCAATCTCGGCGGACTTATCAGTTCGCAAGCCAGCTGCGCGGCCTATGGCACAAAGCTGCTGATTTGCGGAACGATTGAAATACCCGATAGCGCACTGTATTTCGATCAATTCAACGGGAGTACCTGGCTGGGATTCGCGAAGCTCGGTCAAACAGCGGTGGGAAACCCGAGTTGCATCCCGCTTGGCGGCGGCAAGGTGCTATGCGCCATTACCGGCGTAGACAGCAAGGTGCGGAGTATCGTCGGACCGTAACCGGAAAACCGCACACTGCAAACGAAGCGGAGTGTCACGGAGAGACGCAATTGCCGGCTATCCTCCGGAAGAGCTCGACAGACTTTCCGGTTTGAATTCTGACTCTCTCCACACGAAGCTGGCCGCGTATCCGATGGCAAACGTCGCGATGGTTCCGATCGCTACCCACCACGTCCAGGGAACGCGAGAAGCGAGCCACAGATAGAGTTCGACCGCAAACCCGCAGACCATACCGACGATCGCCCCGTTCTGGTTGGCCCGCCGGGTGAGGACCCCCAGCAGAAAGACTCCTAGCAGCGCGCCGTAAGCAATCGACGCGATCTGCAACCCCACCTCCACCACACGCCCCGCCTTCTGCATCGCGATCCACGCCAGCACGAACAGGATCAATGCCCAGGCGAACGTCGAGATCCGCGACAACCGAAGGCGCCGGCGCTCGTCTGACTCGGGGCGAAAGCGGAAATAGAAATCGATCATCGAGCTTGACGACAACGAGTTTAGCGCCGCGCTCAAGTTCGACATGGCCGCTGCCAGGATGGCTGCGATCAGCAGGCCCGCAATTCCACGCGGCATGTGCGTCACGATGAATGTCGGGTAGATTCGGTCCGGCGTAAGGAAACTCGAAGACGGAACCTGGTAGTACACGAACAGCATCACACCGACAATCAGGAACAGAGCGAACTGAAACAGAATGGCGGCTCCGCTGGAGAGCAGGGCCAGGGCCGACTGCCGTTGATTGCGTGCAGCCAGCAGCCTTTGCACGATGAGTTGATCCGTGCCGTGGCTGGCGGTGGTCAGGAATGCTCCTCCAACGATGCCCGCCCACAATGTGTAGGGTTTGGCCAGATCGAGAAACGGAAAGTGCGGCATGGTAGGTAGATCGAACATTTGAAACTTGTGCAGGCCGCCGGCGATCCCTTGCACGCTGCTCCATCCTCCTGGCACGAGGTGCAGAATCGTCGCCAGCCCAACCAGGGTTCCTCCGACGTAGATAAAGGTCTGCACGACGTCGGTCCAGATCACCGCGGCCAGCCCGCCTTCGAAGGTGTAGATCAACGTGAGGATTGTGATAATCGCGATGGATGCCACTCCACCGGTTCCGAGCGCAATCGCGACTACGATCGCCACGGCATACACGCGCACGCCTTCAGCCGCGGCGCGAGTCAGGAGAAAAAGACCGGCTGTGAGTGTGCGCAGCCGGGGCCCGAAACGGCGTTCGATTAGTTGGTATGCGGTATAGAGATCGCCGCGGAAATAGTGCGGCAGGAGCACGAAACTGATGATGATTCGCCCGATGACGTATCCCATCACAACCTGCAGAAAGGTCAAATTGGAATCGTAGGCCAGCCCGGGAATGCTGATGATGGTCAGCGTGCTCGTTTCTGCCGCCACGATCGAGAGCGAAATTGCCCACCAGGGAATATTGCGGTCGGCGAGAAAGTAGTCGCGCACCGATCGCTGCCGTTTGCGAAAACGCAGTCCAAACAGCGTGATCCCGGCCAGGTAGACGGCAATGATGAAGAGGTCGAGAGGGCTGAGTCGCAAGCGGTTCCTTCGGGTATCGCTTCGCACGCATTGTACATGCCGATTGCAGAGGTAAACCGTGTCCTGTGGTAGAACTAGGCGTGGTTGACGGGGAAAGCCGTGGGCCGTCAGTTGGGGCCACCGGCTATGACCGAACTCCCATGGCGTTCTACCTCGGCATTGACGGCGGCGGCACCAAGACCCGTTGTGCTCTGGGCGACGAGACGACTCTCCTTGCCACATCGGCCGCTGGAGGCAGCAACCTGATTCGCCTCGGCGAAGCGGTGACGCGGGACGCCCTGCACGCGGCAGTGCGCGAGGCCTGCGCTGCGGCGAAAGTTTCTCCCGGCGGCCTTCGCGCGATCTGCGTAGGAGCCGCCGGCGCTGCCCGCGAGGACGTTGCCGCCGCCATCCGTAGAATTCTCGGAGAACTTACTCCGGCGCCAGTTCAGGTGGTCGGCGACATGGTGATTGCACTCGAAGCCGCATTTGGCTCCGGACCAGGCGTGATCGCGATTGCCGGCACCGGTTCGGTCGTCTATGGCCGCGACGCCGCCGAAAACATCGCACGCGCCGGCGGCTGGGGCTTTGCTATTTCCGACGAGGGCTCCGGCCAATGGATTGGGCGCGAGGCCGTCTCGGCGGTCATGCGCGCCCACGATGCAGGGCAGGGAACCGATCTCTCGGCGATGGTGCTGGAGGAGTGGAACCTGACATCCCTCGACGATTTGGTCCACGCTGCGAACGCAACGCCCCCACCGGAGTTCCCCCGGCTATTCCCGGTCGTCCTCCAAGCCGCGGAAAAGGGCGACGCCGCGGCAAAATCACTTCTGCAGGAAGCCGGCATGCGCCTGGCAGACCTGGCGACCATGGTCATCCGACGCCTGGTACCACGTCCTCCCTATGCACCAGTAGCCATCACCGGCAGTGTCTTTCGTCAGTCCCCCGACGTGCGCCAGGTTTTCTACAATCATCTACAAACGCGCTTCCCCGGCCTTGAAATACGCAAGGAGCCGGTTGAACCCGTGGACGGGGCACTGGCCCTGGCCCGCAAGATGGGGTCGGACCGCGTCGGCTGAGTCTTATGATTCGCGAGCACAAGGATGCAGTGCCCTCCCCGTCCCCGCCAGGTCCTGTTCCTGCGCTCGAATCCTCGATCCACAATCTGACGCTCGAGGAACTGCTCCGCCTGGCCTCGAACCCCGCGCTCACCGAAGACCTTGCCTTGTCCGTGCTCAATCGGGGCGATCTGCCCGCCGATGTGCTGGAACAGTTCGCGAAGAACGCCACATTCCTCAAGTTGCGGAAAGCGAAGATAGCGTTGGTGGCGCATCCGCACACACCGCGCCACGTATCCGTCCCACTGATCCGGCAGTTTTACACGTTCGACTTGATGAAGGTGGCTCTCACGCCCTCCGTGCCTGCCGACGTGAAGGTCGCTGCCGATGACGTTCTCGTCTCGCGGCTCAAGGCGGTCACCCTGGGAGAAAGACTGGCCCTGGCGCGCCGCGGATCGGGAAGAGTTGCCGGAGCGCTGTTGCTTGATGGCGAAGCGCCGGTGATGCGCATGGCTCTGGAAAACGGACGGCTCACCGAAGCATTCGTGATTCAGGCCGTGTTGCGTCCAGAAGCCAACGTGGTTCTGGTACAGGCAGTCGCGCAACACAAGAAATGGTCTTATCGCCGCGAAATTCGCGTCGCATTGCTGCGTACGGAGCATCTCTCGCTGGCCCGCGCACTCCAGTTCAGTCGAGACCTGCCGCTCCCGTTTCTTCGCGAAGTACTTCACAGCTCGCGCATGCCCCCGAGGATCAAGGAACAGTTGCTGCGCGAAAGCGCAAGATAAGCCACAGTTCCCGGTTCTCAGTGGGCTACTTCATCAGCTGAATCTGGCTTCCACTTTCGCAATTTGACTTCTTCCTTCTGACTTGGGTCCTGCGTGATAACTTGTTGCGTTCGAAAGTGGTTCGCTCCACATGCCGCCTCTGCGGCCAGGACCTCTCATGAAGAGACTTGGAATCGCGTTTGTCGTGCTGGCTACCGTGTGGCCAGCCCTCTCTTTCGCCCAGAACCAGCCTTCGAAGGGCTCAGACCTCTTGATCAAGCTCGAAGCCGATTTCGCCAAAGCGGTCGCTGAACACGGCCGCGCCGCCTTCCTAACCTATTTTGCCGAGGACGGAGTCGAACTGGAAGATGGTGGTGGCGTCACGACGCGTGAAGACATGAAGAAACAAGCGCCCTGGGCCGAGGGAACGTCTCTGACCTGGACTCCAGTCCATGCCGACATGTCTGCGTCCGGCGACCTTGGCTTCACCTACGGCAACTACGTTTTCAAGTCGAAGAACAAAGAGGGCCAGATCGTTACCAATTACGGCAAGTACGTGTCGGTGTGGAAGAAGCAGAGTGACGGTACGTGGAAAGTAGTCGTGGATATGGGGAACTCGAGCCCGGAACCAAAGTAGTGCTTGGTGATTGCTGATGGGTGGCCCGGCGGCCACTTCAACGCGACGTACTCCAACTCACGTACAGTGTCCCTAATCGTTCATCTTGTTGGCCACCAATTCCTCAATCTTCCGCAGGACCTCATCTTCGCTGAGGTGAGTGGAATCGAGCACAACGGCGTCGGGGGCGGGCACAAGAGGTGAAGCGGCCCGAGTTCGATCGCGGCGGTCGCGATCGCGCAACTCTGCCGCCATCGCCTGAGCGGGTGTGCCCTTGACCTTCTGCTGGTCCAGGCGGCGCTGCTCGCGAACCACCGGGTCCGCGTCGAGAAAGACCTTCACGTCCGCATCAGGAAAGACCTTGGTGCCGATGTCACGCCCTTCCATCACCACGCCGCCTCCCATTCCCATTTCCCGCTGGTGGGCCACCATCCACGCACGCACTTTCGGATGCACCGAAACCCGCGATGCCGCTTCGGTCACGTCGCGTTCGCGGATGCGCAGGGAAACATCGTGCCCATCGAGCAGTACGCGATTCGACCCGACGTTCGGTTCCAGTTCGATTCGGGAGTTACTAGCGAGTTTCAGCAGCGCTGCTTCATCGTCGAACGAAATGTCCCATTCGATCGCCTTGAGCGCGAGCGCGCGGTACATGGCGCCGCTCTCCAGATTCACGTAGCCGAGTTTGCGGGCCAGCCGGGAGGCAATGGTGCTCTTGCCGGCGCCGGCAGGACCGTCAATGGCAATGATCAGTTTGCGCGGGGAAGGGTCGGTCATCGCACGAAGGGGCATTGTACACGGCAGCCCAAGGCCTTCACTACAGAATGGTCGTTTGATTTCAAGGGAAAGCAGTTGCCATTGTGCGTTACGATTCGACCATGTCAAATTTCGCGCTGTACTTGTCGGAGCTGCCGGCGGATGACCAGCAACACCTTAAACGGTGCATGAAGATGCTCGTCATATCACTGCGAAGTTGTGAAACGCGCGTCCACGCCTACGAAGCCGGGAATATTGAGCCCTACGGAAGCACTGTCATCAAACTGATTAACAATTTGAAGGAAACAGTTGCTGTGAGCGAAGGCATGATCGACAAACTAATTGTCAGGCACAAACTACCTGATGATCTCCGGCACGTCAGCGAAGAATTGCGGAAAGATTTTAGAGACTTCCTTACGGGGAATGCCTAAATAACTGCTACGTAGGCCTGTGCGTTCACGACACTCGCTGAGGCCGCTGTTTTGGCACGAACGCCTGCTTGGCCGGTGTGATTTGAAGTAACGATCGGTTCCCCACATGCACAAAGCTGAATTCCCGCGCGGATAACAGCGCATTGATCGCTTCTTTCACGCGCGACCGTGGCACGAAGTTCGATAGAAACGTCTCGATCTCCCCCTGATCCGCGGCGACCACGCAATCCAGATACTTGGAGAGCAATCCCGACAATGCCGCCGGCACCGACAATCCCACGCCCTCGCGCACCGCATCCGGCGCCCAGCGCGACAACTCGTCCCACACCGAGCCCTCTTCCACTGTGTAGTCCACGCGCGTGATGCGCAGCTTGGCCCAAAGCTCAGCCAGAGCCCGGTCGAGGCCGGAGACGGAAAGCGCTCCGCCCAGCATTTCGCCAAGCTTTGCCTTCGAGATCGGTCCCCGCCGGCGGATCAGTTCGAATGCGTCGCACGCCAGTTGTGAATACCCTGCGCGCGTATTGGCTCTGGGCGGTTGCTTAGGATTGCGTTCTCCCACCAGCGCGTAGAAATAAGGAAAGACCGAGGCCGCCACCAGGAACGCGTTGTTCTCGTCGAATAGCGGTGCTTCGTAAGCGAATTTCTCGCGCAGCATCCGGACCATCAGGTCCGTCGTTTCTTTGGCGCGCGGGTCGGCGTAGGCGTACTGCCATGTGGGCAAGTGGTCGTCGGATCCTACCCACGCCCCGACAAAGGTCGGTACCAGCACCGGCGGCTTCAGCGGATACAACAAACAGAAACCGACCGACTCGAGAAACGAACGCGCATCGTCGAGCGTGCGCACAGCACGCCCATCGAGATGCCACTTCTGCGCCCGTGCCTGCAGGAGTTCAGAGTCGGTCATTGCTTCGATTAGAACACACTCTCAGCTCTTAGCCTTTAGCTCTTAGCTTCTCGTTTCTTGCGTTAGCACGCTGGAATTTGTGGGAGTGTGATTCAAGCTAAGAGCTAACAGCTAATGGCTAAGAGCTTAGATCCTCTTAAACGCCTTCTGAATGTCCTGCATCGAGTAGCGCAGCACGACGGGCCGCCCATGCGGGCAGGTCATCGGATGCTCGGTCAGGGCCAGTTCGGCCAGCAGCCATTCCATTTTCTTTTGCTCGAGCGGCATATTGACCTTGATCGCTGCATGACAGGCGATCGAAGCGGCAATCCGTGCTCGCACCGCTTCCAGATTGATGGCCTGCTCTTCGCGCGCGATCTGGTCGAAGATTTCATTCAGCATGTGCTCCACGCGCGCCGCCTCCACTCCCGCCGGCGCCATCTTCACGGCCACGCTGCGCGTTCCGAAGGGTTCGGCCTCGAATCCGTTGCGGGCCAGTTCATCCGCAATCTCACCGAAGACTGCCTGCTGCGCCGGAGTCAGTTCGAGTACAAGCGGCATGAGCAAACGCTGGCTTTCCACTTGCTGCGCGCCCCGCTGCCGCAGAACTTTTTCAAATAGCACTCGTTCGTGAGCAACATGCTGATCAATGATCCAGAGGCCATCTTCGTTTACCGCAAGAATGAATGAATTCCGGATCTGTCCCAGGGGCTTGAGTGTTCGCAGGGATTCGAGTGTAGGTGGAGTCTGCGGTTCCTGCGCGATGGGTGGAGCGCATCCGTGATCCGGGATCGCGACTTCGCGTGCCCGTGCAAGAGAAACTGCGGCATTGGCTTCGACGGCGATCCCTCCGTCGAATTCCAGGCGCGTGGCCATCGGCGGCATCGGCGCGGCCTGCAATGCAAATCCACCCGCGCCCGCTTCGCGCAAGTCCCGCCACGGAGCATGCTGCGAATCATCATTCCGCGCCCCAGGCGTAAGCCCAGGGCCAGCCGTGGGCTGCGCGTGAATCTCGGAGAGAAACTGCGGCACCGGCCGCGCCTTCATCAACGCCGCGCGCACCGACTCCCGCACGAAATCGTGGATCACCGCTTGCTGCCGGAAGCGCACCTCGGTCTTCGAGGGATGTACATTCACGTCCACTTCAGCATTCGGCATCTCCAGAAACAGCAGCACCACGGGATAGACCGTTGGCGGGAGAATATTCCGGTAAGCTTCGGTAAGCGCGTGCTGGATGAGCCGGTCGCGAATCAGCCGCCCATTCACAAAGATGAAGATCGAATTTCGGTTCAGCTTTTGAATCTCGGGCTTGGATACAAAGCCGTGCACGCGCACTTCGCCCGGCTCAGTCTTCGCCGCCTCTTCTTCGGGATCGCGCCGCCAGGACGGAGGCTGTGGCAGTCCGACGCGTTCCAGTGGCTGCACCGCCGCCAGCGGAATGAGTTGATCGAGAACCTCCTGCCCAAACACCTGATACACGCGCTCGCGGTGGCTGGCCACCGGCGGCGCCACCAGCATGGCATTCGTTGCCGAATGCAGTTCGAAGTGCTTTTCCGGATGCGCCAGCGCGTAGTGCGTAACCAGCGACGCAATGTGGGACAGTTCGGTCGATTCCGCCTTTAGGAACTTCTTGCGGGCCGGGGTGTTGAAAAACAGGTCACGGACCGCAATGGATGTGCCCAGTGGCAACCCAGCTTCTTCCACACGGATCAGCTTGCCGCCGTTGATCTCAATCACGGTCCCGGCACGCTCTTCCTCCGCCCGTGTCTCGAGGCGCAGGCGACACACCGACCCGATCGATGGCAGAGCTTCTCCGCGGAACCCGAGCGTGGAGACGTTGAGCAAATCGTCCGTATCCTTGATCTTGGAAGTCGCGTGCCGTTCGAAGGCCAGCATGGCGTCATCTCGCACCATGCCGCAGCCGTTATCCACGATCTGGATGACTTTTTTCCCGCCCGCCTCGACGTTGACGCGGATGCGCGTCGCGCCGGCATCGAGCGCGTTTTCCAGCAGTTCTTTGACGACAGACGCTGGCCGCTCCACCACCTCTCCGGCGGCAATCTGGTTGGCGACCCGTTCGGGAAGGACGTGAATCTTACCCATGAAATTGTCGTGAGAAGACGTCAGAGAGTGTGACAGAGATCAGAACCGAATGGCTAGTGGCGCTCTCCACCCCGGCGAAGAGCCGGTTGGCAGGCCCCATGGTCCTCAAGGCAAAGCGCCTATGCGCCGGATTCAGACCTGCGATACCGGGGTTCACGTGACGATTCGCGACCGGCAGCGCGTCCTCGAATAACCTCAAGGGTCGGCAGTCCCTCCCAGGAGGTCGCACCACAAGCGCGCGACTCCAGCATGAGGTACAGCGCGCGGCGGTCGTCGCGTCGCACTTGAGTCCAGGTTCGAATGCGCTTCACCGGCTTTGAGTTGCGCCAGACGATCATTGGTACGGCCATACAGAAACTCCTTGGAACAGGGCGAGTATGTCTCATGCGGCCGGCTTGCGGTGTAGGTGCGATCACATCAATTGGTGACGGCAATCACGGGAGGGAATTCTGCGGAAGAATCTCCGTGGGTCAAGGAGGGAAGGGAACCAGGGCGCGGCTACGTGCGATTGAACCCAAGGGATGGGGTACGACTATGCCGCGAAGCCACGCCAGTCGCCGATTTCGCGCAGACCTTCGCCGGCCGCGTGTTCGAACAGGCGGACCTTGTGGCGGGAGTGCTCGAATTCGTGGATGTCGGCCCAGACTTCCGCTTGCCAGGCGCGCTCATGGGTGGCGGCTTCGCCGCAAGTGGCGCAACGGGTGTGGAAGGTCACGCCCGCTTTCGGTGTCGATGGAGTGTCCGGCAATTCGATGAAGATGCAGCGCACTTCTTCGATCTCTTCGTTCGGTCCGAGCACGTGTTCGTAGCGGAGCAGGTATCCGAAGCCGAGTTTGCGCGCTTCCGACTCGGCCTCCGCGCGGGTGTGAAACGGACCATATTCGGCCCGCAGCTGTTCGGTCGAATCACATGCCATCCAAAAGGTCTCTGTGTATCCCATTACCTACCTCAGATAACGCGCTCGGGAAATCAACCGAACACCACTAGGTCCTGCTATCCGGAAGGAGTGGAGCAATTTGATTACCGAGATTACTTCCTCGGGATATCCCAAAATGCGCGCCCGAGAGGCCTGGGATGCCGAGAGAACTGTATGAATCCAAGTTGGTTAGTAAGTCCACGCCAAACGTTATTGCCCGACCTGCCAACCCAGACCGGGAGGCCGATGTGAAAGACGTTTCCTGCCTGCCGAAAAGTCAGGCAAAATAATCTCACTCCGGCCCATCCCGCACCTGTGGTCAGGACGTTAGGTGATCGTCCGAAAGCCTGGATGCGGCTCAAGGGGTTCCACCCGCAGCCGCGCTGGATACTTTCGCCCGCCGGTCGGGCAGAGCAACGCCATCTTCGGTCAGACTGGCTTTCCATTCTTCCCGCGCGGGCAACGGTGCCAGGCCAAGTTCGACATGCCAACTGGCTCCTCCGTGGCTGGCCACGTAGAGCGCCAATTCGAGCCGCGTCCACACGCCGAGCTTGTCGAAAGCGGTCCGCAGGTAATTCTTCACCACCTGCTCGCTGGTTCCCAGAACGGACGCAATGTCCCGGTTGGTGAGCCCCTGCCAGACCAGAGTTGCAACCTGAATTTCCTTGGTGGTTAACCGATCGCGCGGTTGCATGGCTGCACCTGCTCCTTGATGAACATCGCGGTCGCGAGCTTCACTCGTTTCCGGCCCTCTTTGATGCCGGCGCGCAAGAACAGCGTGCGCAGATGTTGTTTCACCGTCCGCGGGCTGATGCTGAGCGCGCTGGCGATTTCCTTGTTGCTGCAGCCCTGCACGAGCAGGCGTAGCACCTGCTGGTCGCGGGGCGTTATCTTGATTTCACTCAGGTTGATCATGGTGTCTCGTCTGCTCCTCTTGGTGTTTGTCTTGGGGTCGCGACCCGTCGGGAACCGGTGCACGCCATTCGCCAAATATTCGCTATTGCATAAAGCGTTACTGGGATTGGATTTACACCCCACCTGTGCAACCTCATCGGCGATTCGTTAAAGGAACTTCATGAGCCCCTTCCCAGAACGGAGTCCCAAAGTGGGACGGCAGGAATTTCAGCTCACAGCCGATAGGAAACTCGGAGCGCCTACGGCCCATCTTGTGCGGGTAGACCCTTTGACCTCTACCTTTCTTCGTTTTCCAGCAGCGAAACTTGCACTACAATAGAGGCAGCCGGGCAGCCCTCCTTCCCGAAATCTCATGTCCTCGAGCCGGCCGAAGCTGACGTTGGACGAGCAGTCCTTCCAGGACATGCTGGCCGCCGCTTTCACCATTCAAGAGCACAATGCCAAGCGCAGGAGGGCTTTGCAGCCCCAGCCGTCTTGCGGTAAATGTGGCACCGCCGTTCAAGAAGGCGAACTGCTCTGCGCGTCCTGCACTGCCGAGGAGGTTCGACCCGGCGAAAAGCTGCAGCAAAAGTGGGCTTCGATGTGGCTGATGGGTCAGGAACAGGGCTTGTTCCCGGAGCCCGCGTCTGTTGAGCCTGTCGAAGTGAAAAAAGGGATTTCGACGCTGCGCTCGCCCGGGCTGGAAGAGGTTGCAGAACCTCTCCAAGAAACACCGGCCATTCGAATCCAGGAAGCGCAGGAAGACTGGCCCGTGGAGTCGCTTGACTTGCGCCCTCAGTCCGCCCCAAGCCTGCCTTCCACAGTTCCAGAGGCGGACCTGAACGGTGAGGAACAACCCCTGAAAGGGGCAATGGACCCCCCAACTCCACCCGCACCGATCGGACTGCGTGATCTACGCGTCAAGTTTCGTTTTCACCGCGCCGACCTTTATCTGGTCCTGGCCATCATTGTTTCGACGTTCGCGATGTTATGGGTCCTCTTGGCAACGCCCGCCTCCTGCGCGCAGCGCAAGTCGCGTTTGCGTCCCTGGGAGCGAGCCATGATCAGCCTCGGACTCGCGGAGGCCCCCGATCCCCCAGTCACCCGAGGCAATCCTGCCGCCCAGGTCTGGGTCGACCCGAAAACCGCACTCTATTACTGCTATGGGGAGGACCAGTTTGGCAAGACGCCTGGCGGTCATGCTGCAACCCAGCGCGAGGCGCAGCTGGACTCGTTCGAACCCGGCAGCCGGGCCGCCTGCGATTAGCGGCCCACCCACAAAAAAGAACGCAGGCCGCTCAACTTGCGGGCGGCCTGCGTTGGGGCCCTTGGCTCGGTCCGGGGGAAGAACCTTCGATCAAGCCGGAAAGGCCTGTTCATACCGGCGTGCCTCATACCACAATGCCAGTTCGACGCGGTTCCACAAACCCAGTTTGTCGTAAATCACGCGGAGATAATTCTTGATGACGTGTTCGGTAGTGCCGAGGGAATCTGCAATTTCCCGGTTCTTGTGGCCTTCGGCGACGAGCTGGATGATAGCGTGCTCACGTTCGTTGGGTCCGCGGGGGGAAGTTGTTTCTCCGACCATAGCTGTCTCCTGTAGAGTAAAGTCGCAAGCTTGACCCGCTTGATTCCGCCCTTGATTCCAAAGCGTAAAAACAAGCGGTTGAAATGAGCTTTGACGGTTCGTTCGGCAATATTCAGATCGCGCGCAATCTCAGAGTTGTCGCAACCCTGAAGGAGTAGATCGATGATCTGCTGCTCCCGGTGCCCCACTCGGCTGATCGGTTCTTCCATTACTGCACCTCACCGGCGACGCACGGCACGCTGCCCGTGCGCAGGGCAGCACCCAGGGTCCGTTGCGCACGCAAAGAATTTCTGCTCGTGTCTCATCTTGAGCATTCACGCGGCCAAATTCGGTCCCAGGAATGAGGAAGATGTGAAATTCTGTAGATCCTTGCACTTCATGACAAAAGACTCCACACCTCTGGCCCTCCGTCAATGAGTTTTGCTCAGGAAGTAGGGTGAACACCTTAGGAGAAAACTCCCATTTCCTCTGTAGTTTGCCGGAATGAATTACACGAAGGTGCTACTGAGGAGCGGCCCAGCCACGGACTGAATCCACGGCGCCGCCATCCACAAGTAGTATTCCCTCACCCTATAATGCTCAAGTGGACTTCAAGCTCGTTAGCAGTTACCAGCCCAAAGGGGACCAGCCCAAGGCGATCGAGAGCCTGACTCGCGGTCTCTTCGACCGCGAACAGCACCAGGTTCTGCTCGGAGTGACTGGGTCCGGCAAGACCTACACCATGGCCAAGGTGATCGAGGCGATCAATCGTCCCACTCTGGTGATGGCCCACAACAAGACCCTGGCCGCGCAGCTCTACCACGAATTCAAGAGTTTCTTTCCCCAGAATGCGGTGGAGTACTTCGTTTCCTACTATGACTACTACCAGCCGGAGGCTTACGTTCCTGCTGCCGACCTCTACATCGAAAAAGAAGCGACGATCAACGACGAACTCGACAAGCTGCGTCTTTCTGCCACGCGGTCTCTATTCGAGCGCCGCGACTGCCTCATCGTCGCATCGGTGAGTTGCATCTACGGCCTCGGCTCGCCGGAGGCGTACTACGGGATGTTGTTATTCCTGGAAAAGGGCCAGAAGATCAAGCGCCAGGACATCACCCGCAAGCTGGTCGACATTCTCTACGAGCGTACCGAAGGCGAATTCCGCCGCGGCACGTTCCGCGTGCGCGGCGATGTCATCGAAGTATTCCCCACCTACGACGACATGGCCTACCGCATCGAGATGTTCGGCGACGAGGTCGAATCGCTCGCGCAGATCGATCCCCTGTTCGGGACGGTAAAACAGCGCTACGTACGCCTGCCGATTTATCCGAAAACGCATTACGTCATGAAAGAGGAAACGCGCGCCTCTGCGGTCGATTCCATCAAGAAGGAACTGGCCTGGTGGGAGGTGGAACTGGAGAAGCAGGGCCGCGCCGTGGAAGCGCAACGCGTGCACCAGCGCACCATGTACGACCTCGAGATGATTAAGGCGATGGGCTACTGCCACGGCATCGAGAACTACTCGCGCCACTTCACTGGACGCCTGCCCGGCGAGCCTCCGCCGACCCTGCTCGACTATTTCCCACGCGACTACCTGCTCTTCATCGACGAGTCGCATCAGACGGTGCCCCAGTTGCACGGCATGTATCACGGCGATCGATCGCGCAAGCAGACGCTGGTCGAGTACGGCTTCCGCCTGCCCTCGGCGCTCGACAACCGTCCGCTGACCTTCGAGGAATTCGAGCACCGCACCAACCAGCTTCTCTATATCTCAGCCACGCCTGGGCCGTACGAGCTGACGAAGTCTGCTGGCGTCGTAGTGGAGCAGATCATCCGGCCGACCGGTTTGATCGATCCTCCAGTCGAGATTCGGTCGGTGAAAGGGCAGATCGACGACCTCCTGCACGAAATCCGGCAGCGCTCCGAGCGCGGCGAGCGCGTGCTGGTCACCACCCTCACCAAGCGCATGGCCGAAGACCTGGCCGAGTACTACAGCGAAGTGGGCGTGAAGGGCCGCTACATGCATTCGGAAATCGAAACGCTGGAGCGGGTCAAGATCCTGCGCGACCTGCGCAAGGGCGAGTTCGACGTGTTGATCGGAATCAATCTTCTACGCGAGGGCCTCGACTTGCCGGAAGTCTCCTTGGTCGCCATCCTCGACGCCGACAAAGAAGGCTTCCTGCGCTCCTCGGGATCGCTGATTCAGACCATTGGCCGCTGCGCGCGCAATCTGAATGGCCGCGCGATTCTCTACGCCGACACCATGACCGACTCGATGAAGAAAGCGCTCGACGAAACCAATCGCCGCCGCGCCATCCAGCAGGCCTACAACGAAGAAAACGGCATCACGCCGGAATCGATCGTGCGTCCCCTGGACATGTCGCTGGCCGCCATCATCGCTGCCGACTACACCGACCTGACCAGCGACGAAGCCAATGGTATCCCCGAGTTTAAATCGCAGGAAGAACTCGATGCCTATCTCTTGAAGCTCGAAGCCGAAATGCGCGAAGCAGCCAAGCGCTTCGAATTCGAAAAAGCGGCCAAACTGCGGGATACGATCAAAGAACTCCGAACCAAGGAATTCCTGATCGCCTAGCCAATCCCATCGCTCGTGAGAGTGGCGGCGTACTCGATTCACTGCAGTCTGCGCTCAGGAACACTCCATCCCCCACAAACGGAGCAGAATGAGCATCCTGCACAGGGCAACCTTCGTCGATCAACCGGGTTCATATAGGTGTTTCTAAACTCGGTGTTTTTCAATGCGCCGCTGTCGTCAAGTTGTTTCTGGCTCAGAAAGACCTCGCTCCCGATCCGAGCGACCCGGAGCCGCAAGGCCACATCGGGCCGCGCAGTGGATGATCGGGACGAGTCGGAGGAGACAATGCGAAACCTTAGGCTACTCGGGGGCCTGTTGCTTGCCGTCACGATGCTGTGCGCGGCAATACCGGCCTCTGCTCAGGTAGCGTTCTCGATTACCTTTGGCCCGCCGGCACTCCCAGTGTATGCACAACCTCCTTGCCCCGCGGAAGGCTACATGTGGGTGCCGGGTTATTGGGCCTTCGATTATGACTATGACGACTACTACTGGGTCCCAGGCACGTGGGTGCTGGCTCCGGAACCGGGTCTGTTCTGGACTCCCGGCTATTGGGCCTGGACCAACGACCGCTTCTTCTTCCATGAAGGTTACTGGGGCCCCGAAGTCGGCTTTTATGGCGGAATTGACTACGGCTTCGGCTACTTCGGCAACGGCTACGTTGGCGGACGCTGGGATCACAACCATTTCTTCTATAACCGCGCCGTGACCAACGTAAATGTCACCGTCATTCGCAACGTCTACGTCACGAACGTAAATAACGTCACCGTGAACCGAGTCAGCTACAACGGCGGCAATGGCGGCATCACGGTCCGCCCAACCCCGCAGCAGGAAGCGGTGGAGCGTCAGCGGCATATTCCGCGGGTTGAGGCCCAGAATCAGCAAATGCAGGCTGCCCGCGCCAATCGCGAGTTGCGCGCATCCGTAAATGAAGGCAAGCCCCCGATCGCCGCGACCCCTGAGCCTGGAAAGTTCAACGATCGCGAGGTCGTGAGAGCCCGAGAAGCTGGCGCGCCCTATCATCCGCCCGCCAACCGCGAGGCTGCGCGGCAGGAGAGCAATCCGCGTCCCGACAACAACCCACGTTCTAACAACAACAATCCGCGTTCCGGAAACGTTGTGCACCCGCGGGACCTGCCTCCGATGGAGCGCCAGCCTGCGCCGAATACCGGAGATGCCAAGCGGGATCAGAAAATCCAGCAGCAGCAGGAAAAGATGCAGGCGAAGCAGGAACAGGATCGCCAGAAGCTGGAGCAGAAGCAAGAGCGGGAGGATCAGAAACTGGAACAGAAGCGAGCCGATGATGCCCGCAGGCAGCAGACAGAGCAGCGCCATCAGCAGCAGACACAGCAGATGGAGCAAAAACATGCTCAGCAGCGGCAGCAGATGGAGCAGAAGCAACCAGCTGAACGCCGCAGCGAAGCCAAGCCTCCCAAAGAGGCCAAGCCTCCCAAACAGGACCACCCGAACTGACGAACCATGTGGGGCGGACGTTCTTGTCCGCCCCGCATTGTCCTTAGTTGCCGCCGGAAAGCTGAAGAGAGTCAGCCCTAGTGTGCAACGCTGCGGCGCAGCTTCTTCCAGGCAAATCGCGCCGGGAAGAACAGCACCAGGCCCCATAGCAGCAGGCTCGGTCCGGTCGTGAGCAGGAACAGGGTCACGTCGAGCACACCGTCGACGACCGTACGGTATCCCTCGACCGCCGCGTTGCTCAGGCGGGTGAACGTGGATGGCGGCACGACCTGCAGTTGCGCCTTGTAGTCTTCGCTGATGGTCACGCTTACGGTGGCGAAGCTGACCTGGTTCGCCATGCTCTTGCGTTCCGCTTCCATCTGCTCGATTTCACCGCGCACCCGATCCACTTCCTGCTCGACCTCCAGCACATCTGACAGCTTGCCGGTGCGATTGCGCAAGAGATCGGTCAGGCGCTGTTCGGTGTTTCGCGCATTGGCAAGCCGCGCCTGGAGATCGACGTACTGCGAAGTCACATCCTGGCCGCTTTGCGATTCCGATTCCACGCGGCCCAGCGGCTTGAGTTCGGCGATGGTCGCATCGAGTTGATCGGCGGGAACGTGCAGCGTGCCGGTTAGAGTGCGCCCGCTTCCGGTCGATCCCCCGACTTTCAATTCGCCCACGTAGCCACGATGCCGTTTCAGAATCGATTCCACGCTTTCGCGCGCTTGGTCGAAGTCCTTGGTGATCAGGGAAAGCTGGGCCGTGCGCATGATCATGGGGCCGGTCGGGGCTGGGAGATTAGCGGTTCGAGGGGGTACGGGATTGCTGTGATAGCTGTACTCGCGATCAGAGACAGCGGCACCAGACGTCGACTGTTGCCCCGACTCTAGCGACGCATACAGCTCACTGCTTGGCGAATCTTGCCTGACAATGCCACCAACCACGGCCGGCGCCTTGTTGAACTTCGAGGATCGCTGGAGTCTGTCGTGGTCTTGCGACGGACTCGCGGGTGGCGGCGCACTTTCTTCCCGCGCCCGCGACTCGACCTCATAGAAGGATGTGAACTTCTCGTCTCGAAGAGCCACGCTGCCGACATACAACACCATCGCGGCTGCCGCCAGGCCTCCCGCCCACGCGACAGTTCTCCACCGCAGGTGGAGACCGTCTCGCCACCCTCGTGCTCTCGTCGTCGCGGGCCGTCGGGTTGCGGTGGACTCGTCGAGTACATCCACGATGGCTTGTGGAATCGCTTCCTCCGCCGGTTGAACTTCCCAATTCTTCAAGGCCTCCGATACGCTGCCCATCTGGCGGATTTCTTCCTGGCATTCCGGGCATTGGCTCAAATGCGCCACCGCCACCGCCTCGCGATCTGCGCTCAGTTCCCCATCCAGGTAGGCCATCAATTCTTCGGGTTCGATCGGATGCATGATCTTGTTCATATGGCCTCGCCTTCCGCCCGCGCCAATCTTGACTCTTTCGGCACTTCGCGCTCTGCAGTGCGCTCAGCATTCCGCCCCGGCTCCAGCCATTCCTTCAGCGCCATGCGCGCGCGAAAAAGCCTCGAGCGGACTGTGTTCACGGGCAGCTTCAGCAACTCCCCAATCTCCGCATAGCTGAGCTGCTCATACTCCCGCAGCATCAGAATCTCGCGCTCAGATTCGTCCAGTTTCTCCAGCGCCTGTCGTACCCACAGCGCAGCTTCTGACGAATTCTCAGTCGCCGGTTCCCTGACTTCTTCCGGCGCTGGCGGATGCTTCCGTTGCGTGCGCCGCTCCGCCGCCAGCAGATTCATAGCAATGCCGTAGAAGTACGTGCGCACCAGCGCCCGAGGCTCATAGTGAGCAACGGCTCGGATCACCGCGAGAAAGGTTTCCTGCGTCAGGTCTTCGGCGCGCTGGTCACCGTACAAACGCCGGTGGAAGAATCCGTAGAGCGGGCCGCGATAGCGCGTGAACAGATGCTCGAAGGCCTCGCGCGATCCGGCCTGAAACGCAAGCATCAAAGCTTCGTCGCTGATGGGTGCCGGCTCCACTTTCCTCCCGAGCTGCGAGCCCCTGCAGTCTCGTTCATAACCTGTAATGTCGCAAGGCGCGGAATAGTTCCCATGCGGCGACAAATTTCGAGTTTTTCCGCGGACCACCAGTGTCGCCAGGAAGCCCTCCAACAATGTGAAAGTTTGGTTACACAGAACTCGCCCGCCCTGGAACCGCCCAGCGACCAGACCAGGACAGACGATGCGCCTCCCGCAAGTTACTGATGGGGCACAATTTCGCGGGCTCAGAATGCCGCCCATGAACCTCACCCTTCGGCCGGCTTGGCAGTGATCGTGCACCTGTCGCCATTGCCAGTGCAAAGCGAGGTAATGGTTACTGCATCCTAGGTGCCCCAGGCAACACTCTTGGATTGGCGTCTCCGAGACCGCTGTGTCTTCTGTGTGGAGGTGTGCTATGAAACTGAATTTTCGGCTTGCAATTGCGGTTGTCTCCGCGCTCCTGATTCCGTACCTGGCGAGCGCGCAGACTGCTCAGCTGGGCGACGTGTATGTTGGGACTTGTGACGGGGCCTCGGCGAACACCCAGCTCAACGAAACTGACATCTACACCCCCACCGGAAGTTTGCGCACGGCTTTCCACGGACCCGTAGAAAATGCCTGCACCGCAGCCATGACGTTCGACTCGAAGGGCGACCTGCGTATCATCAGCGAGAAATTCGGAACCCAAGCCTGGCAAGTACTGGGGTTTAACAATTCAGGCGCTTTGCAGTCGAACCTAGGCCCATTCACAGGACCGGCCTCAGTAACGCACGACCAGCAGGGAAACATTTATTTAGGAATGGGTAACATCGTAAAGGTTGCGCCCAACGGCGCCACCACCACCTATCCGGCGGCAGGCAGCGCGCGGTGGGTTTCGATGGCGCCGGATCAACACACCATCTTCTACAGCGCCGCCAATGGCGACGTAAAGAGCTTCGATGTCGCTACCAGCACCCAGGGGCCGGATATCGCTCCGGATGCGATGGCGACAACGGTCCGCTCGCTGCCCGACAACAGCATCCTCGTCGATACCCTCGGCGCGATCATTCACTGGGTTCCCAGCTGCGACGGATGCGCTTATCACGATATCTTCGCCTACCAGGTTCCGGCCAATGCCGACAGCTTCACGCTCGATCCTGACGGCGTGAGTTTCTGGACGATCAACACTTTCTACGATTCCGTGAACCACTTGGGAAAGGCCAACGTGTATCGCACCAACATCGACACCGGAGATCCCATGGGCAGCTTCGCTCTCCAGTCGTTGACGAATGGCCGGTATTACTCTATGAGTATCGGCGTCAATGGAGACGGCATCGGTTCCACTTTGACCTTCACTCCTGATTCCCTGACCTATCCCAACCGAGCTATCGGAACTTCCGGCTCCGGACAAAAAGTCACGCTCACCAACACCGGACCAGTGCAGATCATCGTCAGCGAGGTGGTTGTCACCGGTGATTTCGTGTTGAAAGTGAATACCTGTGCCAAGGGAATCAGTCCCGGTGCCTCATGCACGCTCTCGATCGCCTTTGCTCCCACGGGCGTGGGAACTCGCACTGGCACGCTGAAGATCTTCGACAATGCGCCCACCAGTCCGCAAAAGGTCGCTCTTTCCGGGACTGGGCTCGGGGCGACTGCCACTTCTCTAACCTCGTCGCTCAACCCGTCCACCTACGGACAGAATGTCGCCTTTACCGCTCAGATCACGACGAACGGGTCTGCTTCGCCGACCGGTACCGTGACGTTTTTCAATGGCACACTATCCATCGGGAAGGTTACCGTCAGCGGCGCCAAGGCGACGCTGATCAAGTCCAATCTCGACGCGGGCACGGCTGTCATCAAAGCGCGTTACAACGGCGATAGCCTGAACGTCAAGAGCACCTCTCCGGTGATCAACCAAACCGTCAGCAAGGCCAATACAGCCACGACCGTGGTTTCATCGAAGAATCCGTCCAAGGTGGGAAACAACGTGAAGTTCACCGCTACGGTGCAGTCGACGGTAACTCCCACCGGGAGCGTAACTTTCAAGGCGGGCGCAACCAACCTCGGCACCGTCAACCTTGCCGGCGGCCATGCCAGCCTGACCACCGCCACCCTGCCTGCGGGGACAACCACCGTTACTGCTACCTACAACGGCACGTCGAACTTCAATGGCAGCACGGGTTCGGTCATGCAGACGGTGAACTGAAAATTCCTCGGGTCCCGCCTCTCGGGTTCCACACCGAGGGGCGGGACCACTCCGTTCCCAGCGCCATTGCCTCTATTTCACAGTTGCCCAGTAGATCGCGTACATGACGATCCAAAAAACTGCGTGGAGGATCGGCGCCCAGGACTCCCGATGAAGACCGCGCAGAACCCTTCCCGCTCCGGCAAAGCCCAGCCAGACGACAACCAGTCGCCATAGCCGCGCCGGAATCGTGACCAGCAGGAACCGCCACAGTCCGCAGTGTGCGGGAGCTTCAACCGCGTACACCTTGTAAGGAATTCCGCGAACCGGTCCCAGGCTTGTGCCCCAGACACCGTGATCATGCAAGTCTTGTTGAGCACGAGCAAACATCGATGGCGTAACTGCGGGGACACGCGCCACTGCCCGGCGCGCGCCGCCACCGTGCCCCGACCAGGTGAACATCACGGCTCCCGCGAACACTGCCCCGAAGACAATCGCAGCCATGTGCGTTGCGGCGCGGCGAGGGCGATACAGCGCAACCAGCGAGAGTTCTACGTCCGGCAAAACGAAGAAGAGCGTGCCCTCGGCGAATCCCCAGAGTAGGGCGAAGACGACTCCTGGTCGCCGCAACAACCAACCGAGCGATGACGGAACCGAGCCAGAATTCGCGTTCGTGATCTCCATGATGGAGAAGGATTCTTTGCGCCGGTGCACTTCAGCCAGGATTTCGCGCCGACTACATTTCGCGCCCAAGGCACTGTCGCCGCACAAGCTCACTTCAGATTACTTCGTTTTGTCCTTCGGGCTGGCGTTCGAGGATTCCGTCTTGGATTCGTCCTTGGCCTTCACTTTCGCGAAGATCACGTTGAACACCTCGCCCAGCGACACCAGTGCCTGCTTGCTGTAGATCCCCGTCAACCCGGAAAAAGCATACAGCCCCACCGTATTCAGATTGGACGTGGCCTGGCCGCTCACCGACGTCGGCGCCAGGATGCCCACTCTCAGCAGCAGGTACACAATGATCGCAAGAGACGCGCCTTCGAGGGGCATCAGCAGATAGTAGGCAATCCAACTCCGCATGAATTCCCGGTTTCCCACGAAAAACGCGAAACCACTCAGCCAATGCAAACACCCGCCCAGAGCTCCCATCAGGACGATCATGATCAGCACATGTCGTTCATCGGGGCCTCCGGGAGGCAGCAGTACGATGCTCGCCGGTTTGGCAGTCTGCGACTTGCCGCTCGCGTCCTTCACCGTTGCCCCGATGCTGATGGTCTGCTGGCCGGCAATCGAACTGGGCGCGGTATAGACCCCGTCATTGCTTAGACTCCCAGTCGGCGCCTGCGCCCAGGTAACTTGCGCGCCCTGCACACCCATCACACTGAGCGCAACGCTCTCGCAAGTGCTCAATGTGGTTTGGTTCGGAGTGACTTCCAGTTCCTTTTCGGCTTTCTCGGGAGGATTTCCTGAATCGTCCTTGGGTGTCGTTTTTGCCGTTGCATCGTTCCCCCCGGCTGCGCCACTGGCCGCCGCAACCGCGGCACTTGCCTGCGGAGTACCCGCAGATCCCGACCCGCTGCTTGCGGGCTTTTGCCCTGACGAAGAAGGGCCGGCCTTCCCGCTGACACTCTTACCTGTATTGCAGGCCGTCGTTGGCCGGGTTGCATCCGACCATAGCGAGACGATCGCGAGGATGAGCGCCACAGTACACCCTGCCGCCAGAAATCCCAGGATCCACACGGACCGGCTGGAAGCAAGCTGCTTCGCCATAATGTCTTTCGGATTGGGCGAGCCATCTGCGTAGACGGCCAGTCCTTGCTTGATACCAGCCATGCGCGTCGCCAGGATCTCTTGTTGTTGAATCGGAAGCTTATCGAAGGCCGCCGCGTCCGCCGGGGTGTCTTTTTCCAGGGCTTGCACCGCCTGGCTGAGCTCGGCCAGCGTCTTCGGCGGTATACCGATCTGCAACAAGTCCTGGTTGATCTGTTTTAGGAAATCAAAGAACTCGGCTCCGGACATAAGATACCCTCCTTCTGATCAGAAAATGAGCGCACCCTGGGGGATGTCGACAACCGGCAACGCGACACTGGTTCACAGGTGATGAGCGCGCCAGAACCTGGATTAGGGAAGTGGCGAACTTATACGTCTCTTGTCGAACACTGTCAAGCAACAAATTTCCAGGTCTTAGGCCAGTGGGATTGTTAGAGTGCGGGGGCGAAACACGGAGCAACGTTGGCCCAGTTGGTGGACCCTAGAGGCCGCCGGCTGCCGCTCGTGTCCGGGGCGATTTCTTCTCACTCTCGCGCGCGGCGACGCTCAGTTCTTTCTCGATCGACGAAAAACGTTGGAACACCTCATTCAACCGGAGCGCCATGTTGCGGATCGTGTCCGCTTGAGCCTGCACTGGCGCGGGCAATCCAGGTTCAAGAAGAAGAAGTTCCGCATTGCCCAGGACGGACGTAATCGCGTTGTTGACGTTATTGCGCATCTCAACCATGTAGCGCCCAAGAGTGGCCTCGGCTTCAATTTCGGCCCGTGCCATCTCTGACGCGCGCGTGCGCGACTCGGCAGTCGAGCGGCGCAGAATCTCTCTCGCGACCAGGGCGGCAGTGGCGGCCCACTGTCTCGGCTCGCGCGGTAGCTCCACGATCGGGCCATGAACGTTGTGGGACTCGACAGAATCATTCGAACCGATCACGATGGCTGGCTTTGCGGTGGCTGCCAGCGATTGTTTCAGCACCTCGCGGTTGGCCGGCGATTTCCCGTCTGCGATGGCCAGATCGTAGGAGTCACGATCCAATTCGCGGCATAGATCTCCTTCGAGCAGGACAAACTCCGCTGTATCCGCGCCCGCCGGCCAGCTCTCGGTCAGTTGTCGAGAGAACGCCGGGTCGCTCGACAGAATCAAAACGATGGGACGAGGCAATGGCATCGGTTCACTCCGGCCCAATCAGCCGCGTTTCCCGGGAACCGGGCCTTTTGGCGAAGCGGCCGCTGCGCGCGCCGACCCCTTGCGCACTCCACCTCCTTGCAGTGCGTCGTCAACCGCCGCACGCAGGTCCACCAGCATGCGCAGGGGCTGGCCGGAGGAGTACTCCGCGTGGAACATCACTTTCCAGGACTGACAGATCATGCGCAGCCGCGTGGTGGGCTCTTCGGCGGAGAACTGCGCCCGCCGGCAGTCCAGAGTCGCAATTCCTTTCTTCTCCAATTCGCGCAGGCCATCGAGGATGGCGTTGAGATCGTCATGCATCAGCCGGAAGAATACCCGCCGCATCATGAAGCTGAAGCGGGCAAACGCGACCATCGCCGCGGGATCGAAGAAGCGGTCCCCGCTCTGCGTTTTCAACTTGCGCCCCTGCTCGAGAATTCCGCTATGCAACAGTTCACTGAGCCGGCGGCACTTGGTCGCCGATTGCAGCAATGTCTCCAGCGAGTTCAGCCACAAGGGCAGCTTTGCTTCTTGCGGCCCGAGCACCGGCTCCAGCACCTGCGCGACGTAGTCCAGATCCAGGTCGGCATCTTCCAGGCCCGAAGGCGCGCACAGCGAGAAATACTGCACCAGCAGAAAGTCGATCTTGTCGCGGTCGCTCGGCGTCTTCACGTCCTTGCCGAGATGATGCGCCAGCAGGTCGCGGAGCACCGCTTCGTTGGCCATCGTCGTGGTCTGCAGAAACTGGCGCAACTGGTGCACCTGCATGTGCGAGTCCACCTGCTGGAACCAGTCCTGCACCTCCGCCAGCATCTCAGGCGACGGCGACTGGCTCGCCTCCAGCGTGGTGCACGATGGCACTTCGATCACGAATTCCTTGACCAGGGCGAAGTAGATCGGCTGCAGGGCACACAGTTGTGGCCACTGCTCCGTGGACGATGGGTGCGCAGAGGTTGTCATGGTTTCACTATCCAGTTCGGGACATTCCTGAGGAACCGTGCCGCTACCACGGTCCGGTTCGGGTGATACTGCACCGCGACGACCGAAGCCTCAATCCGCAACGAGCCGTCTTTGCTTTCGAGCAGGACGCGATCCGCAAATTCCACCGGAGAATCCAATGCAAACAAGACTTCACAGGCGGTCCCGAACTCGATGACCGTTTCTTCGATCGAGTATTTCTCTTTGCCATCAGTGCGGCTCAGTCTGATCGGAATCCGCACCGGCGTCGCTTGCGGAAAGAACTTAGCCAGTCGGCCCACGAGTTCCGGCTGGAGTGCACGCGCAGTAGCGGTGGCCTGGTTGGGCACGGTGGACCTCAACTTCCAGTTTGGAGCAGCCGAGTCCCCCCTCTTCCCGGTTAGGAAGAGCAACAGGGAGACCCGTCCTGCTCTATCGGCAGGAAAGAGTGCACACTCGACGCCAAAACCTTGAAGGTCATGTCCCGAAGGGGAAGTTGATGCGAGAGAAGAGGTTGGCAGTGGCTGAGAATCAATCAGGCTCGCAGCGATAGTCTGAGAAAAGAAAAGCCATCTCATGTTGAGATGGCTGTCTCACGATTCGGGACCCTCTGATCGATGTCTCCGAGATCAGCGCGGCTCGGCAGTCAGAATCTGCACCTTGCCGTTTTCGTCCGCGCCCAGGAAAGTGAACCGCGTCGGATTTTGCGTATAGCAGGCAAAAGAAGCACCCAAGCCGGTATCACCTCCTTTAGCACCGTGCGGTGCATCGTAGGTCGCAACGTCGTGACCTTCTAGATCAACAATTTTCATGATTTCATCGCCACTGAGTTTTTCCCAGAATAAGACTGCAATCCGGTTCTTGTTAATGTGCATCGCCACCGGACGGTAGTCGGACTGCCCACCTTCCACCGTGAACCTGCGAACTACCTGGCCACCCGCTGATATCGCATAAAAGATAGCGGGATTGCCCCAGCGCATCAGGTAGGCATTGCCATCAGCCCCCATCTCCAGAAAACCATTGTCAACCGCCAGGTTGGCTTGGCGATTTCCGGGGCGGGTGACGCGCGCGTCCCCGGAGGCAGCCATGTCGTGAAGCGTATTGTCATCCTCAAGTCCCAGTTCTTTCAACAGTCGTCCGTCGGCGGCAAATATCCCAGTGAACGGCCACATCGTCGCGGTCCGGTCTGTATCGTACTCTTCACCCGAAACGAGAAACTGTCCGCCGGGGAACACCTCTATTCTTCCTGGGAAAAACGGAAAGTCTGTCTGGAGCTTCACAGCGGACTTGAATGTCCCATCAGACTTGTAGATAAACACGTAGCGGTCGAGTCCCTCAGGAAACACGAGTTGGTGCAGTTCTCCAAAATCCGGATCCAATGCGTAATAAGTCGCTACGCCAGCTTTCAAGTCAGGATCCTGGTTCGCCTGAAACACAGCAACCCTCTCTCCTTTCGGGTTAAGTTTACGAATCGCTGGGGCGCCGACTAGCTCTGTCGGAAAGTAGAGGTTACCGTCGCCATCACATCGCAACGGAGGATAGAAGAACGTCACCATCTCCGACGGAGTCGTAATCGACTGTATGCGAACCAGGTGTCCATCCCCTGGCTTTTTGACAAGCGCCTCCGATCGCGAAGCCGCCTTCATCGGTGACTGTTCCTGCACCTTGGGGACTCCTTGAGCGATGGCCAGAGCACTCAGGACACTAACCACAGAAAGAAGTCGAATGCTACCCGGCATGACTAGAGCCCTCCACGATTCTTCGGCTCGACTTCATCTGTGATCAAAGTGTAAATGTGGGAGCAGCGATTGTAAGCGTAGACAAATGTGGGTGGTCGGTACCTCTGAGTGGGTGTGAGCATGATCAAACCAGACGGTTGGTTCGTCCAAAGGTCCGCGTTCTCGGTCCGTGCAGACGGCTCCCTGTTCAAATGTGTGTGGTTGCGAACCGGTAGATTCGCACAGCAAATACCCGGTGCCTGGTAGATAATTGGAACACTGTACGAGTGTCCGCAACATAAACCATAACCGCCAGTACCACAGGTTCCACAATTGCATCCGCCGATACAGATTTCTATGGGGTAGCTGTCTGAGCAATTTGGTCCTGTGCACTGGGCATCAGCATAGTTGTAGATCTGCAAGCACCCCGCTGTACAATGCCCGCCCTGGGCTGCAGCAGGATGAGGATTGGCTAACAGTATTATTGCGATCACAAGTGGGAGAAATAGGCGAGCGAGGGTCATAGCACACTCCTTGTGCTGTTGGATTGACAAACTTCGGGGAAGCAACCAGAGGAAAACCAAGCAAACCAAGGGAAAGTCCACATTTACTCCCCCCTTCTTTTTTGTCAATTGTTATTTTTGCACCGGTTAGTCAGAGCAGGCTGCGCCGTCAAAGTTGCGTAGATAACTTTGTTACGAAGACGCAGCTGTAATCATACATATCAGAAATGAAACTCTACTGTGCGATATCTGCTTATCAATTCGAGTTACTGAACTACGGTCCTAGACTCTTCGCTCCGCATCCCGATGTTATATCGCTTGAGCTTGCGATACAGTGTGGCCCGACTAATCCCGAGCATCTTTCCCGCCAGCGCCTTATCTCCATTCACCTGCGCAAATACGCGCTCGATGGTGGCGCGCTCGATGTCTTCCAGGTCGGTCGCGGGGTACGCGGGCACGTAGGAATCCCCTGCGGCGGGCTTTTCGGAACCCTCGGCACGCGCAATCGCAGAGGGAAGGTCGCGAAGTTCGATCCGGCCCTGGTCGCCGAGCGCAACCGCACGTTCCAGGCAGTTCTCCAGTTCACGGACATTGCCCGGCCAATCGTAGCCGATCAGCGCTTTCATGGCGTTGCCGGAGATCTGCACGCGCCGTCTGGGCGCGAGCCGTTCCAGGAACCAATTCGCCAGTATGGGAATGTCCGACCGCCGCTCCCGCAGCGCCGGCAGTTGAATGGTCACCACATTCAAGCGAAAATACAGGTCCTTGCGGAACGTTCCTTTCTTGTATTCGGATTCGAGATCGCGATTGGTGGCGGCCATGATGCGCACATCCACCTTGACTTTCTGATTGCTGCCGACCGGGCGTACTTCTTTTTCCTGGAGAAAGCGCAAGATTTTAGCCTGCATCTCGAGCGGGAGTTCGCCGACTTCATCGAGAAAGATCGTGCCCGTGTCGGCCGATTGCAGTAAGCCCTGTTTGGACCGCAGCGCGCCCGTGAAAGCGCCTTTTTCGTAGCCGAAGAGTTCGCTTTCGATCAGCGTCGGAACCAGCGAACCGCAATCCACGGCTACAAAGGGACGCTCCGCAAACGCTCCCCGATAGTGCAGCGCCCGCGCCACCAGTTCCTTGCCCGTTCCGCTCTCTCCCGAGATCAGGACCGGTGTGCGCGTGTCTTTGAGGCGGGAAATCAGCCGCAGCACATGCTGAATGCCCTCGGAGCTCCCGATGATCCCATGGACCGCAGTTTCCGTCTCCGAGCGCTCGCGCAGATATTGGTTCTCCTCTTCGAGGCGGACCTTGTCCCCCATGCGCCGCAGGAACAGCCGCAGTTCATCGAGCGGCGCGAAGGGCTTGGAAATGTAGTCATACGCCCCCAGTTTCATCGCCTGCACCGCGGTCTCGATCGAGCCGTGTCCGGTCATGAGGGCCACCTCGGTGCGCGGCACCAGCCGCTTCACCTGCTCCAGGAACTCCAGCCCTGACATGTGCGGCATCACCATGTCGGTGAGCACCATGTGGACGGGCCGTTCCTCCAGCAAAGCCAATGCTGCTTCGCCGCTTTCGGCTTCGAAACACGTGAAGCCCAGCGACTGGCCCACGGTCATGCAGAGCTTGCGAATGTTCTGGTCATCGTCGACCACCAGCAAGCGGATGGAGAGGTCCGCGCTCATGACGTCGCGCTCCCCATCGCCTTTTGGATCACCTCGAGGAAGTCCCGCACGCGAAAAGGCTTCTCCAGGCAGGGCGCACCCGTCCGCTTGAGCGTGGCAACGGTTTCTTCGTTGGCGATATCGCCCGTGATAAAGACAAGACGGGATGCCAGCTCGGGGCGATGTGCGCAGATCCAGGAATGGACCTGAGCACCGTCTACCCCGCCCGGCGTGCGCATGTCGGAGACGACGCCACGAAACTCTCCGCTGCCGAGCAGGCGCAGCGCGTCGGCGCCCGATTCAGCGCACACCACGCGATAACCGTTGCGTTCCAGCACGGCACGTACATAGGCCATGACTCCGGGCTCGTCTTCCACCAGCAGCACCGGCGCCGACGCCGGCTTGGTTCCCGTTTCGCTCATTGTGGATGTACTCCCGCGACCGCCCCAAAGGAAGCCGCTTCCGATGCCAGCGGCAGGCGCACCGTGAACGTTGCCCCCTCCGAGTTCGAATTGTTGTGACACGAGATTTCGCCGCCATGCTCGCGCACGATGCCATAGCAAATGCTCAGTCCCAATCCCGTTCCCTTACCCACCTCTTTGGTGGTGAAAAACGGATCAAAAATACGATCCGGATAGGCGATGCCGACTCCGTTGTCACAGAAAGAGACCTCGATGAACGGTCCGTTCCACGCGCTGGTAATCTCGATCCGCGCCGGCCTGCCGGTATCCCGCACCGCATCGTGGGCGTTGTTCAGAATGTTCAGGAATACCTGCTGCAACTGATGCGGATCGCCAATCACTTCGGGCAGAGATTCTTCCAGGCGCTCGATCACTTCCACGCCGTGGGAGTGAAAATCGTAGGCCCGCAGCTGCACCGTGCGCCGCAAGATGCCGTTCAATTGCACCGGCTGCCGCTGGGCTGGCATCTGGCGCGCGAAACTGAGCAGGTTCTGCACGATCTGCTTCGTCCGTTGCGCTTCCTGCAGAATCACCCGCAGATCGCGCCGCGCACTCTCCGGCAGTTCCGGAGTTTCCACCAGTAAATCGGCAAATCCAAGGATGGCGGTGAGCGGATTGTTCACCTCATGCGCCACCCCGGAGACCAGCTGTCCGACGGCGGCCATGCGCTCGGCGTGAATCAGCTTGAACTGCAACATGGCGGCGTCGGTGACGTCGGTCATGACCACCACCACGCTATTCACGCGTCCGTCGTCTCCGCTGATGGGACTGAAATTAGCGGAAAAGTGCCCACTGGTGCCGTCGGCGCGAAGCAGTTGCAGGTCGAGATTGTCCACTTGCGCTCCGCGGGAGACCGACGCCAGAGCCGCTCGCGCTTCCTCCCGCCGCGCCGGCACCAGCAGTTCTTGTAGCCCGTGGCCAAGGATCTGACTCTGACTGAAACCCAGCCCGCTCCATCTGCGGTTGGCATAGCTGATGACACCTTCGGTGTCTGTCACCAGAATCAGGCTCTGCGTATAGTTCAGAATCTTGCCGGTGAAATCGCGTTCCCTTTGCAACTCGCTTTGCGAAAGCCGCAGATTCGTGATATCGAGCAGAAGGCCGCGGTACTGCAGCACCTGGCCTTGTGCGTCCCGCAGGGCAAAACTGTTGATCAGCACGTGCACCGGCGAGCCATCCTTGCGGCGCAGCACCTCTTCGTGGTTATGCAACCGGCCCTGCCGGTCGAGAATGGTTGCGAGTTCCTGGCGCCGCTCGGGGGAAAAGTAGACTTGCGTGGGGATGTCGGCTTGCAGCAATTCCTCGCGGTCGCGATAGCCGAGGATCCGCACCAGGGCATCATTGACTTCGATGAATCGCCCCTGCGGAGTGGAAAAGAAGATTCCTTCCTGGATGTTGTCGGAAAGCTCGTGATAGCGCTGCTCGGCCTCCCGCCGGTCCGTGATGTCCTTCAGCACGTGCACGGTCTGCAACTGGGTGCTCGCGGCTGCGTGAATTCGGGATGTCGAGACCAGGTAGGTTCGTTCCAGGATCGGGTGCACGTATTCGTCCAGCCCGTCGCCCGTCCGGCAGAAGGGACAGCTGTGGTGCGACGTCCCGGAAGAGAGGGAATCGAGCGCGCGCATGTTCACGCCGATTAGCTGATCGGGGGCGATACCGACAAAATCCGCGAGAGAACGGTTTACACGCAGAATGTTGTGCACCTCATCATGGACGACGATGAAGTCGCTGATCGCGTCGAACACCTCCACCCAGTGGCGGTTGGCCTGCTCCATGCGCGTGAACAGGCAGGCGTTTTCCAGTGCGATACTGGCGTGGCTGGCGACAGCACGTAATAGCTGCTGATCCTCGGTCGAGGGTTTTGCCCCGCGATCGGCCAGACACAGCACTCCGACCAATTCCCCTGAAGCCGCGGCCAGGCGCACCAGCGTGCAGTCCACCCATCCCAGAGTGGAAGCCAGCGAGGATCCCAATAACTCCGCCGCGGTTCCGAAAACAACATCGGTATCGTGCTTGGCGAGCGCGGCCCCGAGCGACAAATTGAAGCGCCGCAACAAGGGCTTATCGTCCACTTCAGACGAGCCCTGCAGCAACACGGTTCGCTGCGCGGCTTCACGAAAAAGACTGAGAGCCACGGCCCGGCCGCCCAGCAGATCGACCGCGCGCCGGGCAAAGTTGCGCGTGAAGTCGGGCAGGTGCAAGACCGTGTTCAGTTCCAGGGCCAATGCCACCAGGGCCTCGGCGCGCCGGCGGTGCTCCTCGGACTGATGCAGATTGCGCGTCAATTCCAGCGCGATCGCCGCCTGCGCCGCCAGCGCCTGCGACCGCCGCACCTCTTCTTCGGGAATCGATCCCGTCTGAATCCGGTCGAGCATGCCGAACATGCCGAGTACTTCGCCCGTGGATCCGAGCAGTGGCACCGCGAGAAGTTGTCGCACCCGAAAGTTGGCGACGAACTCCATATTGGCGCCGGGCACTGCGGCCGCATCCTCGGTGAGGAAGACCTGCTTCTGCTTGAGCGTGCGGATGGCCACACCCTCCGGCAGCACAATCTCCAGGGGCCGCGCACGCCCTTCCTCGGCGCCCCAGCGGACATGAAAAACTCCGTTCTCCAGCAGCCCGATAAAGCAGCGCCGGAACCCCAGAAAACTGGAGGCTCGCACGACAAAAGTTTGCATGAACTGATCGAGCTTGCCGGCCGCTCCCAGTTCGGAACAGATGGCCAGGATCTCGTGCAGTTCCTGCGCCTGCCCGCGGGCCGTCCCACACAATTCGGCGTTGGCGATCGCGACCGCGCCAAACCCCGCGAACGACGACACCAGTGTCTTTTCCTCTTCGCTGAACGCTGTGTTCTGCCGCGGGTACACCAGGATGGCGCCATGCGAACGCGAGGTGCGAAACGGCGCCGCAATCAGAATCCCGGAGTGTAACTCTTCGCCAAAGTGAGATGTCCCGTCGATCCCTACTGTGATTTGTTCTCCCGCCGTCACGGCGCGGGTCGCAATCTCCGACGCCGAACGCAGGCCTCCCTCCTGATAACGCGCGCGTACCGCACGAGCTACCTTCGGGGTGTCGGCGGACACTGCCTGAAGAGTCAGTGCCCCTGCTTCCTGAACGAAAATCAGAACCGCCGGAGAGTGCAGCAGAGTCCGTAACCGGTCCGCGATGCCTTCCATGACGGCGGCCGTGTCCGGGAGACCGCGGACCGCGCCCGCCACCTCCGCCAGGATCATGGCGCGGCGATGCTCCTCGCGCGATACTTTGCTCAGCCGCAGAGCCTCCAGGGCTGTTCCCAGCTGGGCTGCCAGGATCGTGGCCTTGGCGGCGGCATCGTCGTCAAACCGCGAGCGAGCCTCACTCTTGAGAAACGCGATAGCGCCGATCACTTCACCCGATACCAGCAGCGGCGCCGCCATCACCGCCTGCGCGTGGTATTCGGCCAACCGCGGGTAGCGACTCATGTCAACGTCATTGACACACAACGTGTGGCGCTTTTGCACTGCTTCCAGGGCTACCGAAGAGTCTCCTGGCCTGAGCAGAAGACCCGGAAAACGTTCCGCGCCGAAGCCATCAGCCTCGGCTCCCACCAGCCCGCCCTCGGCAGTTTGACTCCAGAAGTAAGTCCCGCTCGCCTGAAAGAATTCCCGCGTGAGACGGCAGAAGGATCGGATCACACGACCAGCATCCTTGTCCTCCGCAGCCGCGCGAGAGAGTTCGAGCAGCATCTTCTGAAACGCCTCGTCAGAATGAGACGCGCTGCCCGATACCAGAGCCGAGTTTCCGGAGTGTGGGGTCAGAGGACGCCGTCCACGAGCTAAGCAATTGAAAACAATTGGATTACAATCTAGAAGGCTACGCTTGAATCTCAAATTGAGTCAAGCGAATACGGGGCCGTGGGTGTCAAAGTGTGAAACCTTGGTAATGTTGAAACGGTCTTCAGTCTCATTCTGCAACCTCCCGCGCGAACCAAGAACGAGCCGATTCTGCTCTCGCTTCTGCGGGATCGCTCGCTCACCTCTGCACGACTAAGCAACCGTTCCTCAGCAAGTTGCCGTCGTCACCAAAGTAATCGCTGAGGCGAACTTTTGGATTCCCGCCGGTACCGTCCGTGCAAAACTTAGCTTTCGTCGCGAACCAATTTCTCTTGGGAGGAACTGTGTCCTTACGAAGCCCAAAACATTGGCTGGCGGTGGGTCTGTTGTTCATGATCGGATGCGCCACCAGCCGGCCTACCGTCGCCTGGAGCCAGGACGCGGAACAGATCACGCGTAAAGTCAAGAGCCGGATTGCTCCCCTCTATCCCGACCTGGCCCGGCGGATGAACATTTCCGGCGTCGTAAAAGTCCAGATCACGGTGGACAAGAACGGGGCGGTCAAGAACTCAAAGCTGGTGGGCGGTCACCCGATTCTGGCCCAGGCAGCCTTGGACGCGGTCCGCAAGTGGCGCTTTGAAAATGGGCCGGACGAGACGACCGGGGTGGTGGAGTTCCACTTCGATCCGACGCAGTGAGAAACGAGTCCCTGCCGCGAACCTCGTGGGCAGAGGAAGGTTGCATATGAACATTGGCAAAAAGCTGTACGTGAATTTTGGCATCATCCTGGCCGCTGTCGTGGTTCTGCTCATCTTCAACCTGCTCGCCGTCTGGCGCGAGCACGAGACCAAGGCCGCCGCGCAGCAGTCGATGGACATGACCCAGGCGACCTCCTCCGTGCGCTTTGAGATGATGCAGAACCGGCTCCACCTCCAGAACTACCTTCTCAGCGGCGATACCCGGGACGTGGAGAAAATGAATGACGGAGTGCGGCGGCTAGGCGAAGCCCTGCACCGCGCCCAGGGATTGGCCAACAGCGATCAGCAGCGCGGTAGCCTCGAAAAAGTGCAGCAGTACGAGCAGGGCTGGAACAGCGACTTCGCTGCGCCGCTCGTCGACAAGCGCCGGCAGGTGGATAGCGGCAACGCCACCGTCGCTGAACTGCAGATCTTCTATCTCCAGAAGGACCCGAATTCGTGGGTCTCGCGCTCCAGCGATGTCCTGGATGCGGTGGACACGGAAAACCTCAAGCTCCTCGAGCAGCGGCGCCGTTCTGACGAACTTGCCGCCATGGCCACGGTCGCGATTACCCTGACAAGTTCGCTTCTGGCGCTGGGCCTCGGGATTGTGATCGCCTATCGCACTGCCAGGTCCATTTCTCAACCCCTGAACCAGCTCATCAACGTCGCCAAGCAGATCGGAGAGTCGGGCGACCTGGATCACACCATCGACGTGCGCGGCCAGGACGAAATCGGACAACTCGCCCGCACCTTCGATTCGATGGTCAAGTACCTGAAGGAAATGGCTTCGGTTTCCGAAGCCATCGCCGGCGGCAATCTGGCCGTCGAGGTGCAACCGCGTTCGACGAACGACACACTCGGCAACGCCTTCAGCCGCATGGTGGAGGGTCTCCGCGGCCTCGTGCGCAATGTGCGCGATGCGTCCTCGCAGGTGGCCAGCGCTTCGGCGCAGGTCGCCGGAGCATCCGACGAGTCGGCCAAGATCAGCCTGCAGACGTCTTCCGCCATTGATGAAGTCACCAGCACCATGCACGAAATGAGTGTCAACGTGCAGAACATGGTGAAGAGCACCCAGACCCAGGCCTCCAGCGTGAGCGAGACTTCAGCCTCGATCGATGAGATGGTGACCTCTATTCAGCGTGTCGCCGATACCGCCAAGGTGCTGCTCGACATCTCCAACCGGTCCCGCGAGGAAGTGCACAGCGGCATCTCGACCATGGAGAAAGCGACCGACGGCCTGAACCGGATCAACACCACCATCCGTTCCTCGGGCGAAATCATCGACGCGCTCGGATCGCGGGCCGACAACATCGGCAAGATCATCGAAGTCATCGACGATCTAGCCGAACAGACCAACCTTCTCGCGCTGAACGCCGCCATCGAAGCCGCGCGCGCCGGCGAGCACGGACTCGGCTTTGCCGTCGTCGCCGACGAAGTCCGCAAGCTGGCGGAAAAGTCGGCTCAGTCCACCAAGGAAATCTCAGAACTGATCCAGAGCATTCAGAAGGAAGCGCGCCGCGCCGTCGAGAACATGGAAAAGAGTACGTCGATCGTCAACGAGGGCTTGAACCTGGGGCAGGACCTCAACGGGGCGCTGCGCAAGATCTCGAACGTGGTTACCGAGGTCTACAAGTTCGCGCAGGAGATCGGCGCGGCCACCAATGAGCAGTCGCATGGCTCGTCGCAGATCGCCCGCGCCACCACGCGTCTCAACGAAATTACCCACGAGATCAACTCGGCGGTCGAGGAGCAGGCCTCCGGAGCGCAGGCTGTAGTGAAAGCGATGGAGCGCATGCGGGAACTGGTGCAATCCTCCACCTCCGGCTCGACCGAACTGGCGGCATCGGCGGAACAGATGTCGAAGATGTCGCGCGGTCTGCTCGACTCGATGGATACGTTTTCGTTGCGGCCGAGTGAAACACCGGCGTCGGCCCGCGGAGCGACTCGAGCGACGGCGGCGGGACGCTGAGGAGATCCGACATGAGCCGGGAAACGCAGGTCGTGGGCTTCCAGGTGGGACGCGAGACCTATGGTGTGCCGATCGCGTCTTTGCATGAAATCGTGCGCGTGCCGGAAATCACAGCGGTGCCGGATGCGCCCGACTACATGGAAGGGGTCATCAACCTGCGCGGCAAGATCGTGTCGGTGGTCGATCTGCGTAAGCGTTTTGGCAAGCCTGCGGCAACCATTCACCGGCGCAGCCGCATTCTCGTCGTCGAGCATCGCGGGAAACTCGCCGGCATGATTGTGGACGCCGCCTCGGAAGTCTTGAAGATCTCGGAGAGTGAAATCGAACCGGCGCCGGCCATGATGCTGGAAGGAGGCCTCGATTGCGTGACTGGCCTGGGCAAGTACAAGGGCCGGTTGATCATTCTCCTGGACGTGGGCAAAGTTCTGGATTTCCGGCAGACAGTCAAGCAGGAAGCGGTACCCGATACCGGGGCCGCACTCAACGGCAAGGCGCAGGGCGCTTCGGCCGGCAAGAAATAGCGGCAACACTGACCGATCATGAACATCAGCGATGTGCCGGCTCTCACGGACGCGGAACTGAAGCTTCTCCAGGCTCTTGTCTACCAGGAGTGCGGCATGCACTTCGACGAGCGCCGTACTCATTTCCTCCAGGACCGGTTGCAACGCCGGCTCAAGGAGTGCCAGCTCGATTCCTTCTACAGCTACTACCGCCTCCTGATCAGCCGGGAAGGGAAGAACGAACTCGCCAAGCTGCTGGAAAACCTGACCGTCAACGAAACCAGCTTCTTCCGGAACAAAGCCCAACTCGACCTCTTTCAGCGCGACATTCTCGAAGACCTCCTGAAACGCAAGCAGGAGCAGCGTGACTTCAGTGTGCGCATGTGGAGCGCCGGATGTTCCACCGGCCAGGAAGCCTATACCATGGCGATGCTGGTCGCCGACGCTCTGGCCTACTACTATCTGCGCAATCCTCAGCCTTTTGAGTCCCCGCTTCCCAAACCACTCATTCCTCCGCCCTGGCGGGTAGAGATTCTGGCCAGCGACATCAGCTATTCCGTCCTGCGCGCCGCCCAGGAAGGCACCTACAACGAGCACCAGATGGCGTCCGTCGACTACGGCTACCGCCTGCGTTACTTCGACAAAACTGGCGACCGCTACTCCGCCAAAAAAGCGGTGAAGGAACTCATCCACTTCGACTTTCACAATCTCAAGACCGAGTATCTGCCGCAGCGCTACGACGTAATCTTCTGCCGCAACGTCATGATGTATTTCGACGAAGCCGAGCAGAAGCGGCTCATCGAGAAGTTCTACCGCTGTCTCCATCCCCGGGGATACCTGTTCGTCGGACATGCGGAAAGCCTGCTGGGCCTGACCGACAAATTCCAGATGGTGCACCGCAATGCCGGCACCGCCTATCAGCGAGTTGAGGTGAAGATGTGACCTCTCCCCCGGAAGACCGGATGGCGGAACTGCGCGAACTGTTCTTTGAGAGCGCGGACGAACTGGTCCAGAGCCTCAACGACCAGGCGATGCAGCTGGAAAAGTCGCCGGGCGACTCGGAAACGGTTCGCGGCCTGCGTCGCACCGTGCACACCCTGAAAGGGGACGCTGCCGCGTGTGGCTTCCGCGAGCTCAGCGAACTGGCACACGAATTCGAAGACGTCCTGATGCTGGAGAACCCGGCTGTAGCGTCGTCCATCCCGGAAGTGGCGCTCCGCGCTGCCGATGTGTTTGCCGCGCTTCTGACCAGCTATCGCCGCAAGAAGAAACTTCCCGACGTGGAACCCCTGCGCACCGAAATCGCGCGGCTGGCGCGGCCGGGCGAGATCCCGGCGGTCGGAAAGAAGGCTGCCAAGCCCGCGCTTACCGTAGCGCAGTGGTCCGAGTACGAGCAACTCGCGATTGCCCGCGCCATCCAGGAGGGCAAACGCGTTTACCACGCGCGCGTGCAACTGGATCCCCAGTGCGCCATGCCCATCGCCGCCCGCCAGATGATCAAGGTCGCGCTCGCAGCTCTGGGCGAGATTCTGGCTGTCTTTCCCGGAGACGACGATCGAACTGCCGCCAATCGCGTCGAGATTGCCCTCGCATCGGAAAAATCGGCGGAGCAGATTCGCAACAAGTGCCGGATTCCCACGGTTGCCCAGAGTGCGCGCGTAACCGTGTGGCGCGGTTCGGTCGAGGCAAGTATCCCTCCGCATGCCCCTGCGGGCGCAGTCGAGGCGCCGGTCGTGCCGCCTGAAAAAGCCGCCGAAGTCGCTTCGTCGATCGAACCATCGTCGGCGCCCGCGTCGTCAGCCGCCGACAACATCCTGCGCGTCGACGCCGAGAAGATTGACAACGTGCTCAATCTGGTTGGCGAGTTGATTCTGGCCAAGTCCATGTTCCAGCAGACCATGCACGAGTTCGGACAACTCTTCCCTAAAGAATCCATCAGGGGAAAATTCGTGGACGTGATGGCCTTCCAGGCGCGGGTCCTGAACGATCTGCAGCGCTCGGTCATGAAGATCCGCATGGTGCCGGTCGACCAGCTCTTTCGCCGGTTTCCGCGAGTGGTGCGCGACGTCGCCCGCCAGAACGGCAAAGACATCGAACTGATCGTGCGGGGCGGAAGTACCGACCTGGATAAGGGAATCCTGGATGCGATCGCCGAGCCCCTTACCCATCTTGTACGCAACGCAGTGGGCCATGGGATTGAGCCCAGCGCTGAACGCGTTCGGGCGGGCAAGCGCCCCCAGGGCACGTTGCGCCTGAATGCTTATCACCAGGGAAACCAGGTGGTGATTGAAGTCTCCGACGACGGGCACGGCATCGACGTGCAGAAGGTCCGGCAGCGCGCGCTCTTGCAGGGACTCCTCACCGCCGAGGAGGCTGATCGCCTGACTGAGGCCGAGACGTTGGACATGATCTTCCGGCCAGGATTCAGCACCGCCGAGGAGATCACCGAGCTGTCGGGCCGGGGAGTTGGATTAGACGTGGTGCAGAGCGTCCTAGAGAGGTTGAAAGGGACCGTCCAGATCGAGACGGAAGTCGGACGCGGGACCACCTTCAGGCTCCGCTTGCCTTTGACATTGGCCATCATCAAGGCGTTGCTGTTCAGCGTGGAACAGCGGCTCTATGCCATTCCGCTGAATGCGGTGGCTGAGATCGCACGCGCCCTCGAAGCAGAGATCCACCAGGTGGAGCACTACGAAGTATTGCAGCTTCGCAACGAGGTGCTCCCCCTGCTGCGGCTCGGAGCGCCGGCCTCCGGAACCGAGAAAGGCGCGAACAAAGTCTTTGTGCTCGTCACCAGCAGCGGCGACCGCAAGTTTGGCCTGATCGTGGATTCCCTCATCGGGGAAGAGGAACTAGTCATCAAGGCGCTGGATGACCAGTCGATCTCGACCGATCTGATCAGTGGAGCCTCAATTCTGGGCGACGGACGGGTCGTGCTGATCTTGAACCTGAATGCTCTGGTCGCGCGCTTCACCCAGATGCGGGCCAATCCGGTCGAGCGCCGCCTTGCCGGATTGCTGCAATGTGCGACCACTCAGCCGCGGCAGGCGCGAAGTGTGGGAGGAGGCCATGCATGAGTAAGCCTCTTCGCGTGCTGGTGGTCGATGACTCCGCCCTGATGCGGAAGCTGATCCCGAAGATATTGGAAGGAGACGATTCCATCGAGGTCGTGGGCACAGCCATGGACGGCCATTTTGGCCTGAAGAAGATCGCCGACCTCGCGCCGCAAGTCATCACCCTCGATCTGGAAATGCCGGGCCTCAACGGTATCGACACCCTGAAAGAGATCATGCGGCGCTGGCAGCTGCCGGTGATTGTCGTCAGTTCGCATAGCAAGGCCGGCGCGTCGATCACTCTCAAGGCTCTGGGCCTCGGAGCCTTCGATTTCGTGGCCAAACCAGCGGATGTCTCCGCGCGCATGCCGGAGATTGCGCAAGAACTGATCGCGAAGATCAAGGCGGCAGCGCAGAGCAAAGCCGTGCGCAGGCAAATCCTCCCGGAGGCAGCCCCGGCCGTCAAGAACCCCAGACACTCCGGGAGCGCGCCCACCCGTGTGGTAGCGATCGGGGTTTCCACCGGAGGGCCCAATGCGTTGCAGTACCTGCTCGCGCAACTGCCGGCGGAGTTCCCCGGCACGATCCTGATCGTGCAGCACATGCCCGACGGCTTTACCGAAATGTTCGCAAAACGACTGGACGAGACTTGTGCCATCCGGGTTAAAGAGGCGCAATCCGGCGATCTGCTGGTGGCGGGCAGGGTTCTGGTGTGCCCGGGAAATCGCCACCTCAAGGTGAAGAAGCTGCCGATGGGGAACGTGGCCGTACTGGCCGAGGAACCGCGCGTGAACGGGCACCGTCCTTCCGTCGATGTGTTGTTTCGCAGCGTGGCCGAAGAATTCGGCCCTCAGGCGATCGCGGTACTGATGACCGGCATGGGCGAAGACGGCGCTTCCGGGATGGGCGCAGTCCGCGCCGCCGGCGGCATGACCATCGCGCAGAGCGAGGATTCCTGTGTGGTATTCGGCATGCCCAAAGCAGCCATTGACCGCGGCTATGTCACCCGTGTCGTGCACCTGGAGGACTTAGCCAACACTTTACAGGCGCAATGTGCGCCAGAACGCGCTGGAACAGACCCCGGCAGCAGGGGGGCCAGTGCCGGAAGTAACTAGAGTTATCTACCGAAAGGTAGGTGTCCCGTGGTATTGGGATAGGAGGGGAGGAGTGTCATGGAACAGTTTACGCCCGTAAAACGGAGCGAAGACGGCCAACCCGTGCGCTACCTGATCGTGGACGACTCCGTCTTTGCCCGCAAAAACCTCGCCCGGATGGTGGAATCGTTCGGCGGCCAGGTGGCTGGCGAAGCTGGAGATGGGGTCACCGCGATCAGCGAATACGACCGGGTCTCGCCCGACATCGTTCTCATGGATATCACCATGCCGCAGATGGAAGGCATCGAAGCGGCAGAAAAGATCGTGCGCGAGCATCCGCAGGCGCGCATCGTCATGGTGTCGTCGGTTGGCTATCAGGAAAACATTGTGGCTGCGCTGCAGCGTGGGGCCCGCCATTTTGTCCAGAAGCCGGTCAAGCCCGAAGTTCTCTATGAAGTCATCAAGTACGTCATGCGTGAGGATGGAGTCGCGGCGCGCGGCGCCGGAGCAGGAGTCTAGTCCATGCGCATGGAGTTGATCCAGCCGTTCATCAACTCGGCCGACGCCGTGTTGGCTCAGGGCCTGCAATCGCCCACCTCCATCGAGAACCTGACGATGGAGGAAGAAGCCTACCGGCGCAGGGGTATCGCTGCTGAAGTCTGCCTGTCCGGCGAAATTGAAGGACGGATCATCTTCGATCTCGACCCCGAAACCGCCGTCCGCGTCGCCAGCCGTTTCGCTGGCGCCGAACTTCCTCAATCCGATGATCTGGTCCGCGAAACCGTCTGCGAACTGGCTAACCAGATCATTGGCAACGCCGTCACCACCCTCAACGACCAGGGATTCCACTTCCGTGTTCATCCTCCCAGCCTGCACACCTCGGAGTGCGGCGCCAAGAGCAGCGAAGATACCGAAGCCCTCGTCATGTGCTTCAATACCGCCAGCGGCACCGTCTTCATGAATGTCGCCCTGCGCTATCACCCCAGCGGAGTCGCGGAACACGCGGTCGCGGGGTAGCGGCCAGTGGTGAGTCCCTTGGCCAACCGGCAGAATCTTGTCTAGTTACAAATGAATTCCGGCAGCGCACCGCTGTCGGCTGTGCATAAGCCGCGAGACCTCGGGATTTGCAAAGCTGCAGGCCCCGCGAGACGCTCCCGAATCACGGGGCCCGATGTTCTTACTGCGAAATACGTACAGACAGCGTGTTATTGAACAGATTGATCTGATGTGCTGCAGAAGTCATCCCGCCGCCACACAAAGTGAACGTGTTCGTCCCCTTGTGTAACGCGTTGGCGGGAGGACCATCGCTGGGCAGGACAATCCAGTTGAACGTGCGCGACTGCACCGGTCCCGGAGCCTGCACCGAGAAGGTGGAATACATGGACCTGGACCCATAAAACTGGCAGGGGCCCGAGTTGACGCTGAGCCCGACAAAGTCTCCTCCGATGTTGTAGTCAACGCTCCAGGTCACGACAACTGGGGCAGGCGTTGCCGGTTCGGTCACGCGCACGCTCTCAAACCAGCTGAAACAGCACGCGCCGGTGAAGGTTTGGGGAGTCGTGGTCCGCAACACCTCGCCTCCCGGAATAACCGCCATCGCAACTCCTGCCGCCATGCAGGCGAAGAGTGCCAAGCACAGCATTTTGAATGACGCTGATTTCGATCCCATGTTCACGATTTCGCTCCTTGATTTTTTCTCTCGCGTTACATTTACCAGGCGCCATTTCTCATTTCAGGCGGACTTCCAGCGTGTTGAATCCGATGACGATCGAATCCGAACTCGAGGTCAGGCTGCCCCCGCACAAGGTGAACGTGTTGTTCCCCACCTGAAGGCCTTGGGCAGGTTCGACGACAAACTCCAGCGTGCGCGAATCGTCCTGGCTTGCGAAGGTCAGGGGTTCCTCAAGGTGCGGCGCTCCGAAAAACTGACACGGACCTCCGTTCACGATAAGTCCCACTCCGATAATGATCTGGCTTTCGAGGTGGAAATCCGTACTCCATGTGACGACCACGGGCACCACCGCCTTCGGTTCAACGACAGAGACGGTCTCGCCCCAGCTAACACAGCATGATCCAAAAATCTGTTGACGGTCGACGCGTCGCAATACCTGGTTGGCCGGGACTGCGTGCGCTGACGAAACCATGCCCACCACTAGACAGACAATCGCCAGACAAGTCGCTCGTGGATTGATGATGGATAAGATGTTCATTTCACTCCTCAGTATTTGGTATTTCAACGACGGTGTTGAATATTGCCGGTGACACAAATCGCTGGATAGGCACGACTCAGGTGTCCGGTATCGGCGGCCTTCACTTCGAAGTTCGTACCGCAAGCGTGTTGGTCCCGATCGTTACCTTGGCCGCGTCATTGGGGCCGCCGCCGCAGATGGTGAAGGAATTCAGCCCCGGAGCTAAGCCGTCGGTCGGCAAGACGATCCATTCCCAGGTTCCCACGATGAAACTGCGCCCATCGACAGCGAACGAGCCGAGCGCATTCGGCCCAAGATCGAGCCGGCATGGACCGCCGTTGATCATGATGCCGACGTTGAAATTGTTAAGGGTGTTCTGCAAGAAATCCGCAGACCAGCGAACCGTGACCGGGGTGAGCTTGGTGCCTTCGTTTGCAAAGGCGGTTGTGTTCCAGGAAAAGCAGCACACGCCAGTGAAAATCTGGTTGATGGTGACCGCGACAACCTGCTTCTGCGGAACCGCGTGAGCGTTTGTTGCCGCGCCAAAAACCACGCCAGCCATGGCCAGGCACATCGCGTGGCGTTTTATCGCTATCATGAATCTGTTCAAGTGGTTACTCCTTCCGGATCGGATCGTAGTTTCTGCAGCCTGCATTTATTTACTGCGAGGAGAGAAGACATGGCGGAACGGTCGTGCCTTCGAAGACCATGCAATGACTCTTCCGGCACACCGATCTTCCACGCCGCAAAGGTCGTCAGCGGCTCTAATGGATCAGAAGATATTCAGAGTGATTTTGCTTTTAGGGTTGGAACAGACATTGCAGAAGCCCGGTAAACAGGGACATCACCGATAGCAAAACAGTTTATGACGGCCGGAATTGTCGTCTAAGGTCCCGCAATCAGAAGCACCGGATTCTGTGGCGGCGGCTGATTGCTCGGCGCGATGGGCGCGCGTGCACTCGCCGGCGCAGGCAGCGCCAACAGAAAGCTGTCGTTTTCGGTATTGATGATGCTGACGCCACCGCCATCGCAACTCGCCAAATACACGCGCGAGCTGTCGCCGCCTGCCGCCATCATGAAGGGAAAGCGAGTCGAGGAACAAACCGCCGCGGGAAACGGTCCGGCCGCCGGAACCGCAGGCATCGCGATGGTTGTCTTGACAGAGTTTCCGGACGTGTTAATCACCGTCACTTGCGGCAGGAAGTTAGTGCCGGTGGCGGTGCGTGCCACGCTGGACTGGGGGATGTTAGTCGCATTGGCGACCAGGAATTGCGGGTTCCCATGGTCATCCGTGGAAAGCCCCGTCACGATGAATGTGCCGTCAAATGCGTCTCCGCCGCCAGATACGGTGAGGTTCATACCCAACAGAGGCGCTGGCCCAGTCACGGAGGCTGGATCGTAGGTATACCTGGCGGTGCCCGCTGTGGGCATGGCCGACTCCGCCAGCGAAATCGTACCGACGGTGGTGGCTTGGGAGGGTCCATTCGACGCCGCATACGCGCGGCTGCCGTCCGGCAGCGCCGCCACGCCCACGCCGGGCGCCGGTAATGGCACTCGCGCCAGCACCTGCGGTTTGGATGGCGCCGCGTCCACAACTACTACTTCCGGATCTCCTGTCGACGGGTTGTTCCCAAGCAGATAAAGACGGTTCTTGAGGCTGTCGTACAGCATGAAAGTTGCATCGGGAGCCTGGACGCTGGCGTCGATCACGCTGTCCGGCCCGCCGTTCGACGTCGTATCGATCGTTACCACCGTCCCGCTGTCCTCAAGCACATATACCCGCTGGCTGTCCGAACGCGCCACCAGCCATCGCGGCGCCGTGATCGGGAGAGCGGGGTTCCGGGGCGACCGGTCAATCGTATTAAAGCCGTTGACCGTATTGCTGTCGTGGTTGGCGACGTACACCTTGTTCTTGTCCGGCGTTACCACCAGGGCCAACGGATTGTCCCCCACTGGAATGGTGGCCACCAGGTTGTTCCCCGCCGTGTTGATCACACCCACAGATGGAACCACAACTCCCGGTTGGCTGACCGGATTGGGCACATAATTCGGCAGGGTGACATATGCCGTCGAATCGGATGGCGCAATCGCGACAAAATTCGGCGCCGAGTCCGGCGGCAGGCTGACTGTGGTCGTCGCCGAGATCGTTGTGCCTGAGAACGTGACCTTGGTGAGTGAATCCCCGATCAGTCCGGGCAACGAGTGGTTCACCACCAGCACCTGGCTGGCCGACGACTGCACCGCGTACACTGGATACAAACCTACGTCCCGCACGCTCACATCGGTGTCGCCGGAAACATCGACCACCATCACGCTTCCGGGATCAGTGCTACCGGCACGGATATTCGTGTCGTTGTCGTTGAGCGCGAGCACGGTGTGCGCCGCCCGCGGATCGGGAAATGCCGGTGGATTCGGGATGATCACCGGGCGGAAGGTGTCCCCGCATCCGGTCCATATCAATAACAGAGTCACCACCAACCCCAGCCACAGAAACCGCTTCATTCGTACCCCGTCAGAGAAAGTCGTTGTGCGGAAACGGATATTGTAGCGGGAAGGGTGGGAATTGGGGAAATTGCAGGAGCAGTCGGGTAGTGGGCTACTTTGAAGTTTAATCCAAAGTAGCCCACTACCGAGCAGTCGCGCCCCGTTGTCTGCAGGCCATATCCCTTGCCGCCATCACAAGTATGATGCGGCTGCCAACGGCCAACGACTAGCGACCAACTACTAAAACTACCGTCTGCCTCTCTTCGCCACCGCTCGCTCTTCGACCTTTTCCGAGGCCGACGGCTTCTTCGTCTGCGCCAGGCTCTCTTTCAATGCCGCCATCAGGTCAATGACCGGCGCCAGTTTCTTCGGCTTCTCCACTTCCTGCACTTCGCCGCCTTCGAGCTTGGTCTCGATCAGCTTCTTGAGGTTCTCCTGGAAACTGTCACTGTACTTCTCCGGGTCCCAATCACCTGCCAGCGCCTCGATCAACTGGTGAGCGACTTTCAACTCCGCCTCTTTGATCTCGACGTCCGGAGCGCCAAAGCCCTCGACCTCCCGTACTTCTTCCTTGTAGTACATCGTGTGCAGCATCATGCCGCCCTTGTGCGGACGCAGGAACACCGTGTACTCGCGGTTATGCATGGTGAGCTTGGCGATGGCCACGTATTCGCTCTCTTCCAAAGCCTTGGTCAGCAGCGCATACGGACGCCGTCCCGCCTCTTCCGGCGTCATGTAGTAGGAAGACTCGAAGTACACCGGGTCGACTTCACTTGTCTTCACGAATTCCAGGATCTCCATCGTCTTGGCGGTCTTGGGCTCGATCTTCTTGATCTCTTCCGGATCGATAATGACGTACTCGTCCTTGCGGAACTCATAGCCCTTTACGATGTCGCTGCGGTCGAGGACTTGCCCGTCCGCCGGGCAAATGAGTTGCTGCTTCACCCGATGATGGTCGGTGCGGTGAAGTTGGTTGAACGAAATGCCGTTGCTGCGCGCGCCGGAAAACAGGCGCACCGGTATCGAGATCAATCCAAACGTCAGATAGCCAGACCAGACAGAGGCCGCCATATGTGTTCACCCCAAAACTTCAGATGCATTTGGATAGAGACGAGGCTCGCCTCGCCTCCGTTAGCCGAACAGACGCGGCACCCAGCGTCCCAGGCTAGACTTTCGCCAAGCGTACAGAAGTGTAGCCTAATTAAGATGGGTCGCCTTCCACCAGATTACCGGGTGTACCCAAGGTCCAAGCACTACAGAAAGCGGTATGCCGTCCCCGGCCCCGAAATATAGTATGGCGGCGGTGAGAGAACGTGCAATCGAATTAGAAACGGAATCCATGCACCTGCCTCTACAGCACGCCTGGGCATCATCCCCCGAGCGTCTCGCGATCGCCCTCGCGGTGACGGTTGCATTCGCCGTGCTCGCCCGCGCCGTTCGCGGGGTGAACCGCTCCGGGATGCTGGCCGGCGGTGCAGCCTGCTTCCTCTTGTATGCCGGAGCCGGCCCTGCCGCCTTCGCTACCCTCACCGCGCTGTTTGTCCTGACCTGGGCCTCGACGCGCCTCGGATATCGCCGCAAGCTTGAGTTGGGCCTTGCAGAAAAGCGCGACGGCAGAAGCGCCTGGCAAGTACTCGCTAATCTGGCCGTGGCCTCGTTGAGCGCAGCTGCATTCGGCCTCACCGGAAGGCACCTGTGGCTCGTCGTCGTAACCGCGGCACTCGCTGAAGGAGCCACCGACACCGTCGCCAGCGAAATCGGCGAATCCTGCAGCCGGACTGCGTTTCTGATCACGACATGGAAGCAGGTCCCGGCAGGAACCGATGGCGGCATCACTTTGGCTGGAACAGCGGCCGGAGCCGGTGCTGGCCTCGTGATCGCTGCCACGGCAGCGACAGCCAGGCTCATCCGTCCAGGTGAGCTCTGGATTCCCACGATCGCGGCTATCGCCGGCATGCTGTTCGACAGCGCCCTGGGAGCGACGTTGCAGCGCCGCAAATGGCTCAGCAATGAAGCAGTGAACCTGCTGGGAACGTTGGTAGCAGCCGCGGTGGCGTGGTACAGCCCTTAGCCTTCCGCTCTCAGCCTTTAGCTCTTAGCCTTTAGCCCTCAGCCGTTTGCTGGATCAGGTAGCTAAGAGCTAAGAACTAAGTGCTAGGAGCTAGAAGCTAGAGGCTAGAAGCTGCCCCTACGTCCTCTGCTTCAGCCGATCCAGCAAGGCATAGAGGATGACTCCCAGAAACGCGTTGGCCAAAGCTGACCCCAGTTCGTGCTGCCAGGTCCATCCTTTTTGCAGTCCCACCATACCCCGGGCGACGGTGAAATAAACGACCTGGTGCACAACATAGAAGACCAGGGTAAGCAGCAGCCGTGCGCCGGCGTTCTCCACGTCCAGCTTGATGCCCAGCGAAGAGGCGCCAAATCCCACGACCGTCTTGGAGATCCCGTACAATCCAATCGGCTGCGAGGTCAGCGCATCTTGAAACAGCCCGATCAAGGCTCCCGTAAACAGCCCCGCCATCTGACTGCGGCGCGCCATCGCGAAACTGATCGTGACCAGCAGCGGCAGATCGAAGATCGAGAAGAAATGCAGTCGAAGCGGCAGCCAAGCCTGCAGGAACACGGCCGCCAGCGGGATCAGAATCGTGGCCGGGATACCAAACCGGTAGACTTCGACCTGCTCTCCGGATGTGTAGGTGATCGCCACGTTTATTGGGGACTGTCCTGGGCCGGTGGCGGAGTCGGCGCCTCAACCGGCTTCTCAGTTTTCGGCGATGCTTTCACCGTCGCGCTACCGGCCGCGGGCTTCTCGGTGACGTTGTCACCTGTCGGCGATGGGGTTGGCTTCGAGGCGACCGGAAGGCTGCCGGCAACTCCGGGGGTGGGTGCTGCACTCTTCGGTTTGGCCTGTACTGGCCTAGGTGCAGTTCCGGTTCCCGGAGCTTCCACCGTTGTTGGACTTCCCCCAGCGCCGGCATCGGGTGGCTTCGGAGGCACGGTGGGCAGACGTTCTGCCAATATGTCGGCGGCGCGCACCGGCCCGGTCTGATCCGGCGTAGCCTGCCGCTCATCGATCTTCGTAACCACCAGCACTTCTTCCAGCTTGCTCAGGTTCGCCGCGGGCTTGACCTCGATATTCAGGAAAAGATCGCTTCCCGGCGCTACCCGAGTGACCCGGCCCAGCGGCAGCCCTTTCGGGAAGATGCGATCGCCGCCGCTGGTCAGCACGACCTCCCCTGCCGCCACCTGCTCGTCGCTCATCACCTTCTCCATCCCGATCTCGCCCGACGCCGTGCCGCGCAGGATGCCCTGCAAACGAGACTTTTCCAGAATCGCGCCGACGCCGCTGCTCTGGTCGTTGATCAGCAACACCAGCGACGTTGACCTGTAGACGTGAAGGACTTTCCCCACTACGCCATCCGCGGTGATGACCGCCATGTCCGGCTTGATTCCAGCGTTCTCGCCTTTGTCGATGTAGATGGACCGCGACTGTTCGCTCCCGCTCGACCCGATCACCTGTGCAGCTTTGGTCTGCGAGATGAATTGCTCTTTGAAAGCCAGCAATGCCTGCAGCCGCCGCGCCTGGTCGGCGTCCTGGCTCATGCGCACCTGCTCAATGCGCATCTGCTCAATTTGCTGCTTGAGTTCGCGATTCTCGGCGCGCACGCCGCGCAGGTAAAAGTAGTTGTGCCAGAGGTTCCCGGTGGAAGTCTGCACCCAGACCAGAACTTTTTCAAACGGAGAAATGGCCGTGACCGCCCACACCCGGATCAGCCGGCTCGAATCCGTGTCCGTGCTGCGCCGGACCTGCACCGCCAGCCCCAGCACCTGGATGAACAGGACTCCCACCAGCACGATCAAATTGCGGTAACGGCCGAGGACGGATTCCATAACACCAGTGGCCAATGGTCAGTGGCCAATTGTCAGAACAAACCGAAACGATTGTCATCCCGAACCGTCCGCAGGCCAAGCCGAGGACGAGCGAGGGATCTGCATTTGGTGGGCTCGCAGCCCGAAGCTTACTCGATCGAGATCTTCCGCAGCAGCTTGAAGTCCGAGAGCATCTTGCCTGTCCCCAGCACCACGCTGCACAGTGGATCGTCCGCGATGGACACCGGCAATCCGGTTTCTTCGCGAATACGTTTGTCGAGATTCTTCAGCAGCGCGCCGCCGCCAGTCAGCACGATGCCGCGATCGCTGATGTCGGCTGAGAGCTCCGGCGGTGTACGCTCCAGGGCAACGCGAATCGCATTCATGATCGTGGAAACGCACTCGCTCAACGCTTCGCGGATTTCGCTGTCGTCGACGGTAATCGTTTTGGGCACGCCTTCGATCAGGTTGCGTCCCTTGATCTCCATCGTCAGCGGCTTGTCCAGCGGATACGCCGACCCGATCTCCATCTTGATCTGCTCCGCCGTGCGCTCGCCGACCAGCAGGTTGTATTTGCGCTTCAGGTAGTTCATGATGGCTTCGTCCATCTGATTCCCGGCCATCCGTACGGACCGGGAATAGACGATGCCGCTCAGCGAAATGACTGCAATGTCCGTGGTGCCGCCGCCGATATCGACGACCATATTGCCGCTGGGTTCAGTGATCGGCAGGCCCGCGCCGATCGCCGCCACCATGGCCTGCTCTACGAGGTGAACTTCGCTCGCTTTCGCGCGGTAGGCAGAGTCCATGACGGCGCGCTTTTCCACCTGCGTGATTTCCGAAGGCACCCCGATCACGATCCGCGGATGCACCAGCATCTTGCGGTTGTGCGCCTTCTGGATGAAGTAGTTCAGCATCTTCTCCGTGACTTTGAAGTCGGCGATCACGCCATCCTTCATCGGCTTGATGGCCACGATGTTGCCCGGCGTCCGGCCCAGCATTTCTTTGGCTTCCTTGCCGACCGCCTCCACTTCGTTGGTGTTCTTGTTCAGCGCGACGATCGAGGGCTCATTGACCACGATCCCTTTGCCGCGCGCATACACCAGCGTGTTCGCGGTGCCGAGATCGATCGCCAGGTCGCTCGAAAACATGCTGAACAGGGAACGCAGGTTGTGGAAGCGCGAGGCGCCGTTGTGAAATCCGTTATTCGACATGGAATGACTTCTCTCTCTTGGAACTCACGCCCCTCTGGCAGGACCCTGACTCAATCCAGGCCCCAACGCGAAAGGTTGTTCCGTGTACCTTCTATTTTATTGGATGTTCAGGCGACCTGCGTAGCCCTCGTGCACTCGGTTGTGCTGAACACCAAATCTCTACTGGATGACGACTTTTTCCTGGCGGGTGTTCACACCGCCCTTGGAGTTCTGCGCCGTCACCGTGATCATATTCTCGCCTGCCGGCAAAGGCGGCGTGAAATAGTGGAATGAACCATCGTCGGACACAATCGGCACTTCGCGGCCGTTCACCATCACCCGCGCGCCGTTTTCCGTCTTGCCCGTCACCTCGATCACGTGTCCGTGCTGGATGAACGGATCAAGATCGAGCGACAACTCCACCTTTTCCTGCGCCCGCGGAATGATGGTGAAGCGGTTCTTCTCGCTCTCCACCGACTCCTTGCCCGAGGCATCGTAGGACTGAATATCCCAATAGTACGCGCCCTGGCCCAGTCCGGTGACCACCACCGCTGCCGTCTCCACTTTGCGGTCCAGCAACAGCGACGAGAAGTATGGATTGTGCGAGATGCGCAGCCGGTAGCCGGCCGCATTGGCCATCGGCGACCAGCTGAATTCAACGTCCTTCGTCTTCTCACCCTCGGCGATAAAGATCGGCATCATGTTGCCCGGCCCAATCGGCGTCGGCGGACCCACTTCTTTGCCCTTTTCCATGACCTTGGACTGGTTCTGGAAATTCACCTTCTCCCAGTTCGACAGTCGCACCACCTCGCCATTGCGCTCGATGTCGCCGCTGCCCTTCTTCACCAGGATTTCATGCTGGTCCGCTCGCGGATCGTTGTGCACCATCGCCGAGGTCTCCGGCGCCAGCGATGCCTTCGCGCCCGCCACGATCACCTGCGATTTCGATCCCTGCACATACGTGGCCGTCGTCAGATCGACCGTACCGGTCGTGACTGCAACCGCGACATTCGTCTGTTGCTGATCGTTGGCCGAGTTCTCTTCAATCACGATCAGCGAGTCCTGCTTGACGGTGTAATTCGTGCCGTCGTTGAACACGACTTTCGCCATGCCTTCCGACGCCGTCTGTACTACGTCGCCTTTTTCCAGAGGCACGTTATAGTCAGCTCGAATCCAGCTGTTGCCGTTCGCCTTGCGCACGCGCACGGTTCCATCAAGCGCTGTGAAGTGCGCCTGCTGGGCAACCGCGGCCGATGTTTTCTGGATCGGAGGCGCGAGCCCGGCAACTTTTTCCAGTAATTTCGAAGTCAGGCTGCCCGCTGCCTTGACCGTGGAGTCGGTGAATTGCGGAAACGCGAAATGCATGCCCGCGCCGAAAATCAGCGCGCCAGCCAGCAGCATCAAAATGACGCTGCGGTACGTCACCGTCTTCCAGGCGACGTAAATCCCCGGCTTGGTCTTATTCGACACGTGCGCCGCGAACCCTGCTCAAAGTTCTGAGAATACGGGTATTGTTCAACCTGCGACAATCATATCCCTGCTGGCACAGGTAATGAACTTGGCTCCGGGTGGCAGGGGGTTACGAAAGTGACCAAACCCCTATCGCTCGGGGACGGCACGAGTCAAGGACCCTCCATCTTGCCGCCTCACAGCTTACCTGGGTTGCAATGAGAATCTCAGAAAAGGTGTTAGATGACTTTGCTCTTGACATTGAGGAAACGGTGGCTAGTATCTTGCTAACCCATGTGGGGCGTGGGGCTCTCAACCCAGGAAAAATCATGCGCGCGATCGATATGAAATACGCGCTCCGAACTCTCTACGAGGAGATCGCGGAGTTCCAGTTCGAATATCCCCTTATGGCTGTGCCGGAAGCGGGTCCCAGGGAGTCGCTTCACTATTACTGGTATAAGTACCGCCGCACGCCCCCCTACCATAGCGCAAAACGCCTGGACGAAAATGGCATTGCCCAGTCCTGGACGCGAACCACGGGAACGATGTATCGGCCAGCCTATATTGCTATGCATGGTCTTCACAACCTGGAGAGCTATCTGCGCCTGGGAGACCGCGCCCACCTCGAGACCTTTCTGAAGCATGTCGATTGGCTGGAACAGCATGCGGTGGTTCGCGCCGATGGGGCCGTCGTGTGGCCTCAGAACTTCGACTTACGCGAGGGGAATACGCTGTTGCGCGCTCCCTGGCTGTCCTCAAACGCGCAAGGGATTGTGATGAGTGCCGTGGTTCGGGGATGGCGCATCACCCGGCGGCCCCGGCTCCTCGAGCTACTGAAGGGTACGACTCGAGTATTTGAGCTGGATTGCGAATGCAACGGCCTCAAGGCGGCGTCGGATGGCCACATTGTTTATGCGGAGCGTCCGGGGTTTCCCGCGCCCGGGATCATGGACGGATTCATGACCTCGCTGCTGGGCCTCTATGACGTACATGTAGAGACGCAAGAGGCGGCGGTTTACCAGTTATTCCAACAGGGAGTGGACGGGCTCAAGTACTTCCTCCCCACCTGGGACTATCGGAATAAGTGGAGCATGTATGCCAACCGCAGTTATCTTTGTCCGCCGGGATATCATTCGCTGAATCGTGTGCTCCTGAGTATCCTCGGGCGGCTTACGGGCGAACCGCGCTTTGTGGAGTATGCGGAACGCTGGAATCCTGAGAGGCTATCAACCCTGGATCGAGTGGAGATTTATCTGGCCTTCCAGCTGACAAAGAATAGCTCCCGCATGAGACGCCGGACGTGGCGCACGAAGTCCGTAGGTGCGAGACAGGCTGGCATGGTGGAATCGCGATCCCGGGTTGCCGCCTAGGCGCCTTGGAGCGCATATGGTCAGCTAATCAGTCCTATACTTTCTTGGCTGATGGGGCCCACCTGCCCTCCGTCAGGCCTCCTTTCTTCTGCAAGAGCTTGAGACGCGGACTTCGGAAGGGGAACCCGAGCACGTATCGTAGTACCGCTTCCCGGCTTCGTTTGGATCGACAATTCTCCGTTCACCAGTTGCAGCCGCTCGCGCATGCTTATCAGTCCTATACCCTGGCGACTGAAGGCCTCTTCTTCCTCAAAACCGCGCCCGCTATCTGTTACAGTCAGTTCAATTGCGCCCGATGTGCCACGCAAAACAGCCGTGAAATCTTTGACTCCACTGTGCTTGACAGCGTTCTGCAACGCTTCCTGCAGGACTCGGAACAGGGCCAAGGAGACTTCTTTGGGAAGCGTTTGTGGCATACCTGCGCGCTCGAACTTTATGTTGACAGCGGTTTTCTCCGCCAGTTCCCGGCAAAAGCTGTTCGCTGCCGCGGCAAGACCCAGATAATCGAGCTTCGAGGAATGCAAGCGGTGCGAGAGACTCTGCGCGTCTTTAGCGATCTCATGGATTCGTTGCTGCGCATCTACGATTAGCTTCCGCAATTCAGGGCTGGAGGGCACCATCTGATTCCAGCGATCGAGTTCTACCGCAAGTAAAGCGAGGCGCTGGCCAATATCATCGTGAAGCTCTCGGCCAATCCGGGTTCGTTCCTCCTCATGAGCCTCAATCAAGCGTCGCCCAATGCTCGCCATTGCCTCTTCGGCCCGTTTGCGTTCCGTAATGTCGATGCAAGAACCGATGTAGCCGGCGAAAGACCCGTCCGCATCGATGCGCGGCACCCCGATATCAAGGAGCCAACGATACTCTCCATCGTGTCGGCGCAAACGGTAATGCATCTCGAACGACCTTCTCTGATCGAATGCATCCCTGTAATTCTGCAGACAAGTGGCGGCGTCTTCGGGATGAATGCCATCTGCCCATCCGTTACCCAGTTCTGCCGCGAGAGGTCTGCCCGTAAATTCCAGCCAGGGGCGATTGAAATAGTCACACCGCTTGTCGGTTCCAGACGACCAAATCATCACCGGGGCGGTATCAGCCACTAATCGGAAGCGTTCTTCGCTTTCGCGGAGCACTTGTTCTGCCCGATAACGATCCGTAATGTCGCGGATCATGCCCCGGTATCCGCGGAACGCTCCGTTCTCATCGAAGATCGGGACTCCGTTCGTCTCCCACACGACTTCACGACCGTCTTTGCGAATTCTCTTCGTCTGCCACACGATGACACGGCGGTGGCCTTCTTGTCTGGGAACAGGTCGCGGTTCAGCATAAAAACTCTTGAACTCTTCCCGTACTCGGTCGGCTTCGTCACCAGGCATCAGATCTAGAGCTGTTTTGCCGATGAGTTCTTCGGGTTCGTATCCCAAAAGCTCACGGCATTGTGGACCGGCGTATGTGTAAGCTCCACTTTGATTTGTTTCAAAGACCCAGTCGTTCGAAGATTCGATCAAGTGACGAAGGCGTTGCGAGCTGTCGAAGATCGCCTGCTCCACCCGTTCGCGTTCCGTGACATCGCGATCGATCCCGCGATATCCGTGGAATCTCCCATCTGCGTCAAGTATCGGCACTCCGTTGGTCTCTAGTACGATCAGGCGCCCGTCTCTGTGCAGGTTGATATTCCGGAGTCCCCAAAACGCCTTACGCTCAGCAGCTATGGGCTTGAATATTGACGCGACTCGGAGGGCTTCCTCGGGAGGCATGAGATCGAAGGGAGTTCTCCCGATGATCTCTGAAGGCTCATATCCTAGAATACGCAGACACTGCGGACCAGCATGCGTGTAGACAGCATTCGCGTCCACTTCCCAGACCCAGTCATTGGACGTGCTGACCAGTTGGCGCAGGCGTTCTTCACTGTCGCGCAGAGCTTGTCCCGTCCGTTCTGGCTCTGTGACGTCCCATTCCATATCGAACACCGGCAAGGGACAACCATCAATTTCTGCGAATAGTCTCCACTTCTTGCAACACCGCGCTGTGACGGCAATCACATATTGTTGTTTTTTTGCCTTTGACGCAATGAGCATGCCCGCCCTCACGCCCCTGCTCCTAAGCTTTCCTGCCCTCTAATTTTTTTTCTATGACTGTCGTCTTCGCAGAGTGATTTCCGATATTCCCCGCAGAAGGACGTTTGCTTCGGGCGCTCGCGGCGTGGATAGAGGCGTCTGAAACACGGGCCTCTTCCGCGTCATCGTTGAGGTGTCGGGGCACGAGCGCAAGAGCATGCGCTTTGGCCTTGGCTCGCGACGCGTTGGAACTGGAAAGGCGCCAAGGAGCAGGAAAAATGAGGCCAGAATTGAAGCCCTTGAAGAGACTCGCACTCTGTTGGTCGGTCTTTTGTTTAGCGCTCATGCTTACGCCGGCGGCGTCGGCAGTTACAAACAAGGAACTCTTGCGGGTAGAACACAATCAGGCGTTTCAGGGCCTCTGCTGTTTTTCGTGGTCGGAGTCTGTAGCTGTGTCGGAACCATCAACCGTGGCGCCTGTCATCGTCACCTGGAGCACCGACTACCAGGCGACGGGCTCGTTTCTTGTCGCGCTCAGCGTCAATGGAGGCCCATGCCGTTTCTTGGGACCGGCCTGGATTAATCCGTTTGGCAGGGGAGATGGCGGCGGGTTCTTTGAGTCTCATTACATCCAGTGGCTCATTTCACCCAGCGATGGCCTACACAAGGGAATCAATACGTTCACCTTGTGTGGAGGCGCGGCCTCCTCGCCGCCTGCCGTCATCGTTCTCGGATTCAACACGCTTTCTGTACGAACGTCGAAATGAAACGTGGTGGGCCATGTGCGGTCACATTCGAGAACAATGCAAAGTGAGAACAAATTCCGTAGAGACTCCCCAACAAGAAATGATGAGGTGAGCAGAATGTTCCAGATCGTTCGTCAACATGCAATGAACCTGGCCATCGCGTGTTTCGTGATCGGGCTTGCGACCACGGCCTTCGCGGTTCCACCCGAACAAGTGCTGAAGATTGAAAGCCCGATCAATTTTACTGGGCCATGCTGTTCCTCTTTCGGCGAGAGCATTGCTGTGACGGAACCGGCGAAACCGGTTCCCGTCGTTGTCACCTGGCAGGTCAATGTATTTGAATCTGGCGGCTTTAACGTCGGGCTCATGGTCAACGGCGGTTCATGTGTAGGTTACGGCTCGGGCTCGATTTCGAATACCACCGATCCCAGCCCGCGCACATTTCAGTGGATCATCTTTCCCAGCGACGGCTTGCGCGCCGGAAGCAACACATTCACGTTGTGTGGTGGCGGCACATTTGGCGATACGTTTCTGGCTACCACAGGCATGAATCTCATCGCGCGCCTTTCCAATTGAAGGAGTCCAAGATGAACACAAGAGCAGAAATCATGAAACGACTGGCAATCACGGTTGCAGTGGTCTGTGTTTTTCTGGGCCTCGCGGCGGCCGCATATGCGGTTCTGCCGAGCGAAGTTCTCTTCGTCGGAAACATCCAGACATTCACTGGCTTATGCTGCTCCAGATGGGGCGAGACGGTTTTGGTCACTGAACCCAAAGCCGTGGTTCCGGTTGTCGTGACTTGGAGCACGGACTACAGAATGACGGACAGCCGCTTCTTCCACGTTGGGGTCAGCGTGAACGGACACCCTTGCTTGGTCAATAATCTCTCCTTTTTCGCGCCACCGGACGGAACCTTCGTCTCCCGCACCCTGCAATGGGTCATCTCCCCGAGCGACGGGCTTGTCAAAGGGACGAACAACATTATGTTGTGCGGTGGTGGCGGAGATGCTTCCGACAGCATCACGCTGGGAGGCAATACGCTCGCGGTACGTATTGCAAAGTAAGGGAAGGAAAACTTGGCCCCGCGCGCTTAACTCGCGCCGCTACGGCCGCCCGACACCGGAGCCACCCGTTTCCACGAGAAATCCCTGATCCAATAGGCCCGACAGCAATTCATTCGCGTTTTGTTCCAAGGCCTTCTGGGCGCTGGGCGGGTGGGCCCGATCTTCGGCGAAAACGTAACCTTGCTGGGTTGTGAATTCCTTACTTCAAAAAAACTGGGGGTGCGCCCCTTCTCGCGGTGTGAGGTTGTTACGAAACTACTAGCGGTGGGAAGAAGTGAGTGGCAAGATGCGGTGCTATGGGATTCATTGAGGGCGAGGCGCGGGGACAAGGGGCGTTGTTTCCGA
>Ga0335085_10000375_pt1 | contig 129205 bp, 114 predicted proteins | sample Lox_Sample_45_FD_206712 | JGI IMG/M metagenome (GOLD analysis project Ga0335085, IMG submission 206712) | Soil microbial communities from Loxahatchee National Wildlife Refuge, Florida, United States - Lox_Sample_4.5 | ecosystem: Environmental > Terrestrial > Soil > Wetlands | place: USA...
AGCGCGCCGAGAAGATCGTGCCGCGCTGGTAGGTGATCTGCTGGAAATGTGGAGGCCCCGGCGTCTTGCCGTCTGCCAGCGCTCCGCGAAGCAGGAGACCCGCGGCGAGGCCCGCGAGCGCGATCGCTGCGGGCAGGAGCCATCCTTTGCGGCGCGCTTTCACCGGCTCGATCGCGCCGCTGGTGGCGCTCACGGAGGTCTCCGAGAGGTGGTCGCGCATGGACGCGAGGTCGCGCGCCAAGTCCTTGGTCGAGGCGTAGCGGTCCTCGGGCTCCTTCATCAGGCAGCGCTCGACGATCCACCGGAGCGGTGCCGGGGCGGCGGGGCTCGAGGCGGCGATCGGCTCGGGTTCTTCCCGCATGATGGCCACGAGAGTCTCGGCACCGGTCTTCCTCTGAAAGGCCCGCTTGCCGGTCGCCATCTCGTAGAGGATCGAGCCGAACGCGAATTGGTCAGAGTGAAAGTCGAGCGGCCGCCCGCCGGCCTGCTCGGGAGACATGTAGCCCGCGGTTCCGAGCACGGTCCCCGGCTCGGTGGGCGACCCGGCGGCCGTCGGGAGGACCGAGAGCTCCTGGGAGATCGGCTCGACGAGCTTGGCCAGGCCGAAGTCGAGGATCTTGACGTAGCCGTCGGCCGAGACCATCACGTTCTCGGGCTTCAAGTCCCGGTGGACGATTCCCGCGGCATGCGCCTTCGCCAGTCCCTCGGCCACCTGTGTCGCGAGATCCAGGAGCCTGCGCACGGGGATCGGGCCGGCGGCGACCAGCTCGCGTAGCGTCCGTCCTTCGACCAGCTCCATGGCGATGTAGGTCGTGTCGCCCTCGGTGCCGATCTCGTGGATCGTCAGAATGTTCGGGTGATTCAGGGCCGAGGCGGAGCGGGCTTCCTGCTCGAAGCGCCGGCGCCGCTCGGGGTCGGCGGCCCGCTCGGAGGGCAGCACCTTGATCGCGACCTCGCGCCCGAGCCTCGTGTCCCGCGCCCGATAGACCTCGCCCATGCCGCCGGCCCCGAGGGGAGCTTGGATCTCATAGGGACCGAGCCTGGTGCCGACGGCGAGTGTCATCTGTGCGGGTCTCCGGTCGCGGCGCGAGGAGTCTCCCGAAGTGACCGAGGGACGAGCCTCGCGCCGCGGGAGCGAGCGCGCAGGGACGGGATCAGGCCTCCGGTCGAGGCCGGTTCGCCGAGCCTGACGCCGGTCGCGAGAGCGAGATCCCGGCGCCAGCGCGAGCGACGGTCGCCGATGCCGCCCGCGCCGAGCGGCGCGAGGATTTCGTAGGCTCCTAACCGTGTTCCGGGCGACAGTGCCATCGCGAATTCGTCCGGATTCTACGTCGGCTCGTCGCCGATCTGGCCGCGGTTCCCCCATCCGCTGATATCGTCCTCGGCCGCGGAGGAGGAGCATGAGGTCGAAGAGCATTTTCGCCGCCGGAATCCTGGGCGTCGCCCTCGCGGCGTTCGGGGCAGCGGCCGCCGACAAGCCCGCCGAGGAAAAGAAGGACGAGAAGAAGTGGGACGTCGACAATCCGCCCTACCCGATGCCCGTGGAGGCGAAGATCGACACGGACGAAGGGACCTGGATGAGTCTCGACGTCTCGCCCGATGGGAAGGAGATCGTCTTCGACCTGTTGGGCGACATCTATGTCGTCCCGATCGGTGGCGGCGAAGCGCGGCCGCTGACGTCGGGAGTCGCCTGGGACATGCAGCCGCGCTTCTCACCGGGTGGGGAGCGCATCGCCTTCACCTCCGACCGCGGGGGCGGCGACAACATCTGGGTCATGAACCGCGATGGCTCGAGCCCGACGCAGGTCTCCAAGGAGACCTTCCGCCTGACCAATAGCCCCGCCTGGACCCCGGACGGCGACTTCATCGCCGCCCGCAAGCACTTCACCGGAACCCGCTCGGCCGGAGCCGGCGAGATTTGGCTCTATCACCGGACCGGCGGCGAGGGGCTCGCGATGACCAAACGGCCGACCGAGCAGAAGGACGTGGGAGAGCCCGCCTTCTCTCCCGACGGCCGCTATCTGTACTACAGCCAGGACGTGACGGCGGGTCGCATCTTCCAGTACAACAAGGACCCCAACGACGAGATCTACGCGATTGAGCGCCTCGATCGGGTCACCGGGCGCACGGACCGCTTCGTCTCGGGCCCGGGTGGTTCGGTCCGGCCCACTCCGTCGCGCGATGGCAAATGGCTCGCCTTCGTCCGCCGCCAGCGAGGCAAGACCGTCCTTTTCGTCAAGGACCTCCGCTCGGGCCACGAACGTCCCGTCTGGGACGGCCTCGAGCGCGACATGCAGGAAACCTGGGCGATGCACGGGGTCTACCCCTCGATGGCCTGGGCCGACGATCGGACGATCGTCCTGTGGGCCGGCGGGAAGATCCATCGCGTGGATCTGGCGACCGGCACGGCGCCGGTGATCCCCTTTCACGTCGCCGGAACGCGCAAGATGGCGAAGGCCGTCCGGTTTCCCGTCGATGTGGCGCCACGGCGTTTCCCCGTCAAGATGCTGCGTTGGGTCGAGGTCTCGCCCGGTGGGGACGAGGTCGCCTACGAATCGTTGGGACACATCTGGGTGCGCAGCCTGCCGCAGGGAGTGCCCCGGCGCCTGACGTCTCAGACCGATCACTTCGAGCTGTACCCTTCCTGGTCGCGCGACGGCAAGTGGATCGTCTTCACGACCTGGAGCGACGAGAAGGCGGGTTCGGTGCGCGTGGCGCCGGCGAAGGGTGGGTCGGAAAAGCTCCTGACGAACGACCCGGGACACTACCGCGAGCCCGTCTTCTCGCCCGACGGCACAAAGGTTGTCTATCGCAAGGACACGGGCGGATTCCTCGTCACGCCCGACTGGTCCCTCGATCCCGGTCTCTATTGGGTGCCGGCGAGCGGCGGGGCGCCCGCCCTCGTGACACGAGACGGCGTCTTGCCGCAGTTCGGAGCGGGGAGCGACCGCGTCTACTTCGTCCGATTCGAGGGGGGCGACGACAAGGAGGAGCCAAAGCGCGTCTTCGCGAGCGTCGCTTTGGACGGCGCCGACCCGCGCGAGCACCTCGGCAGCGCCGACGCGACCGAGTTCCGTATCTCTCCCGACGAGAAGTGGGTCGCCTTCCGCGAACGCTTCAACGCGTACATTGCACCGTTCGTTCGAACGGGCGGCAAGGTCGACATCGGTCCGAAGTCCAAGGCGATTCCGGTGGCCAGGGTGTCGAAGGACGCGGGCGAGTACCTGCGGTGGTCTGGCGACAGCCGGAGCCTGTACTGGTCGCTCGGGCCGCAGCTCTTCACGCGAAGCCTGCGAGAGTCCTTCGCCTTCCTGGCGGGGGCCCCCGAGAAGCTGCCCGAGCCGCCGGAGAAGGGGATCGACATCGGGTTCGAAACGGCGGCCGATGTCCCCGCGGGCACGGTTGCCTTAGTCGGCGGGCGGGTCGTGACGATGAGGGGCAGCGAGGTGATCGACGGCGGAACCGTGATCGTCGACGGGAACCGCATCGCGGCCGTGGGCCCGGCCGCGAAGGTCTCGGTGCCTGCGGGCGCGCGCGTCGTGGATCTGAAGGGAAAGACCGTGCTGCCCGGCCTGATCGATGTGCACTGGCACGGAGAGATGGGAAACAACGGCATCGTGCCCCAGCAGAACTGGGACACCGACGCGGCACTCGGTTTCGGGGTCACGACGATTCACGACCCCTCGCACGACACGGAAGAAATCTTCGCCGCGAGCGAGATGGCGCGGGCGGGGATTCTGCGTGCGCCGCGAATCTACTCGACGGGCACGATCCTCTACGGCGCGGCGGGAGACTTCAAGGCCGAGATCGACAGTCTCGACGACGCCCTGACGCACCTGCGCCGCATGAAAGCCGTCGGCGCGATCAGCGTGAAGAGCTACAACCAGCCGCGGCGCGAGCAGCGGCAACAGGTCCTCGCCGCGGCGCGTGAGAACCAGATGATGGTCGTCCCCGAGGGCGGCTCGCTCTTCGAGCACAACCTGACGATGGTCGTGGACGGCCACACCGGCGTCGAACACGCCCTTCCGGTTCCGAACCTCTACCGCGACGTCCTGCAGATGTGGCCGGCCGACGGTGTCGGCTACACGCCGACTCTGATCGTCGGGTACGGCGGGCTCTGGGGCGAGAACTACTGGTATCAGCACACGAACGTCTGGGAGGACGAGAGGCTGTCGAAATTCGTGCCGGCCTTCGTTCTCGATCGGCGCTCTCGGCGTCGGGTCATGGCTCCCGAAGACGAGTTCAACCACATCGCGATCGCCCGGGGGGCCAAGCGGCTCTTCGACGCCGGCACGTCGGTGCAGGTCGGCGCCCACGGACAGCGGGAGGGTTTGGGCGCCCACTGGGAGATGTGGATGCTCGTGCAGGGCGGGATGACGCCGCACGAGGCGCTGCGGTGCGCGACGGCGAACGGCGCGGCATACCTCGGCATGGACCGGGACTTGGGAACGCTCGAGCCGGGGAAGCTGGCGGACATCGTCGTCATCGACGGCGACGTGCTCTCCGACATCCGCCAGAGTGAAAGGGTCCGTTACACGATGGTCAATGGACGTCTCTACGATGCCGCCACCCTCGATGAGGTGGGCAGCCCGGCGAAGCGTCCGAAATACTGGTGGCAGCGCTAGCCGTCGCGAGCCCTTGCTCGGGATCTGCGCCTGCCTGCGCACCGGCTGGCGGCTCGCCCAAAGGGGCTCGACCGCGAGCCTGATCCCTCTCTTCGCGCTCGCTCTCGCGGCGCGGGTCTCCTCCTTCGATTGCCTCAGGAGACTTCCCGCGCCGCGACCGGAGACCCCTGTGAGCGAGATTACCCGGACGATAGCTAGCGCCGTTCAGCGCCGCGAGACCTCGCGGACGGCCTCGATGAGTCGGTCGACCTCCTCGGCGGTCGTGTAGCAGGCGCAGCCGGCGCGCACGACGCCGTCCCTCCCGCGGCCGAGCCGTTCGATGGCGGTCGTCGCGTAGAAGTCGCCGTCGGACGCATAGAGTGCGCTTCGGGCGAGCGCCTTGGCTACCTCGGCGGAGTCGTGACCCGCGACGGAGAACGAGAGCGTCGGCGTGCGCGGCTCCTCCGGTGGAGGGCCGTAGAGCGTGATGCCGGGGATCGCGCGGAGCCCCGTCCAGAGCCGCCCGAGCAGCCGCCGGCCCCGGACGTCGAGTTCCGCCAGCGTCCGCGCGAGCGCCTCCCGCCGCGTCAAACCCGGCGCATGGCCGAGCGCCGCGAGAAACCCGACGGCCGCGGCGGCCCCCACGATGCCCTCGTGGTTCTGTGTGCCCGTTTCCAGGTTCTCGGGCGCCTCGGAGGAGGCGGGCGCGACCCTCGGGACTTCGAGCGAATCGAGGAGCCTCCGCCGCCCATACAGCACGCCCACGTGCGGGCCGTAGAACTTGTACGCCGAACAAGCGAGGAAGTCGCAGTCGAGCGCGCGCACGTCGGTCAAGACGTGGGGTGCCGAGTGCACGGCGTCGACGAAGACCAGGGCCCCCACGGCGCGGGCGAGAGCAATCGCTCGGGGGAGATCGTTGAGAGTCCCCAGAGCGTTGGAGGCGGCGCCCAGTGCGAGAAGCCGCGTCTGGGGCCCGATCACGCGCGCGAGGTCCGCCTCATCGAGCTGACCCGTGTCGGGCCGCATCTTCGCCATGCGGACGGTGACGCCGCGCTCGCGCTCGAGCTCGCGCCACGGATCGATGTTGGCGTGGTGATCGAGCTCCGTGACCACGATCTCGTCGCCGGGCCCCCATTGGCGTCCGAGGGCGCGCGACAGATGGAACGTGAGAGTGGTCATGTTGGCGCCGAAGGCGATCTCGGAAGGCCCGGAATTGAGAAAGTCCGCGAGAGCCTGACGCGCATCGGCGATCGCGGCGTCCGTTTCGGCGCTGGTCGGATAGTTCCAGTGCGTGTTGGCGTTGTGGTGGAAGAGATAGTCCTCCATGGCCGCTGCAACCTGCCGGGGAACCTGCGTGCCTCCCGGTCCGTCGAAGTACGCGACCGGCCCGCCTTCCTGGCGCCGTTCGAGTGCCGGGAAGTGTGACCGGATCGTCTCCACGGAGGCGATCCCGTCTGTGGCAGCCTCTCTCGCCATCAGCCGCCGAGGATAGCGCAGGGAGGCTCTGCGCCGCGCCGAGGCGGTGTCGGCGCCCGGCCGAACGGATTTGTCCTAGCGCCGAGAGAGGCGAGCGAAGAGCCCCGCCGCCAGAGACGCGGCTCCCTGCACGGTTTCGTTGCGGGCGGTCGGCTTGGCTTTCGCTTGCTCGATCTCGGCCTTCGCGGCGGCCGTTGCCGCTTGGTTGACGAGTCCGACCATCTCCTCGAGCCGCTTCACCACACCCATCACCTCGGCAGGCCCGTCGGTCGCGCGGCAGGTGAAGGAAACGGAGCTCGCCGCCGGCTCGAGCCGGAATCGCGCGAGATTCGGGCGCTCCTTGGCGAGCTTGGTGTAGCAGTCGACCCAGCGCCGGTCGACGCGGCCGACGAGATTGATGGAGTAGCGCTCGAAGAGGGGACCGGCCTTCTGCCAGTCCATCCCAGCCTGGTCGAGGCTGACATCGTAGACAGTTGCCGCAGTTGCCGCTTCCACTTCTCAGAAACTCCTGATCAGCAGTGGGTAGCAAGGCCGGGACCAAGATCCAAGTCTTTCAGCTGCCGAGGGTTGCGGCTCTGAGGGTGCCGCGATGTCAAAAATTTGTCTGTCGCGCCGACGAGCCTTCGCCGATTTGCGTCGGGCGGCCCATTACCAGATCGCGCAGCTCTCCGAACGGACCATGGGGTCTCCGGCTGCGCAGGAGAAGGCCCTCGCGAACTCGGGCATGTTGGACGGGGCCCCGATGGCGCGAAATCGGTCGAGCGGGTGGGGATTGACGTTGGTCAACAGCCGGGCGAACTCGGGCCGGTCGTTGCTGGCCCAGACGCGCGCCCAGCCGAGAAAGAATCGCTGGTCGGGGGTGAGTCCGTCGATCTTGCCCGGCTCCGGCTTGTCGGACAGGCTCTTGCGAAAGGCGTCGTAGGCGAGCTTGAGTCCCCCCAGATCGGCGATCGACTCGCCGAGAACGAGCTTGCCGTTGACGTGAAGGTCGCCCTCGACGACGTATGCGGAGAACTGTTGCTCGACGCACGCCGCCCGCTTCTCGTAGTTCGAGGCGTCTTGCGGCGTCCACCAGTCCTTCAGGTTTCCCTGCGCGTCGAACTTACGTCCTTCGTCGTCGAATCCGTGAGTCATCTCGTGCCCGATGACGGCGCCGATGCCGCCGTAGTTGACTGCGTCGTCCGCGCGCCCGTCGAAAAAGGGCGGCTGGAGGATGCCCGCCGGAAAGACGATTTCGTTGCGGAGCGGGTTGTAATAGGCGTTGACGGTCGGGGGCGTCATCTCCCAGTCGGTCCGGTCGACGGGTCGGCCGATCTTGGCGAGGTCGCGGCGCGACTCGAAGGCCGTGGCGTTCAGGACGTTGGTGACGTAGGGTCCGCGACCGATCGTCAGCGCGGTGTAGTCGCGCCACCGTGCGGGATAGCCGATCTTCTGGTCGAAGGCGGAGAGCTTCTCGAGGGCGGCCTTCTTGGTCGCCTCGCTCATCCAGGACAGGGTCGGGATGTCCGTGCGGAGGGCGGCGATCAGGTTGCGGACCATCTCGTCGGCTCGTTTCTTGGATTCTGGCGGGAAATTGTCCCTCACGTAGATCCTTCCGAGCGCCATCCCGAGGGCGTTGTCGGTCGAAGCGACGCAGCGCTTCCACCGGGGCAGGTTCTCGGGTGTTCCCTGAAGGATCCTCCCGTTGAAGTCGAAATCTTGATCGACGAACTTCGAGGAAAGCGACGGCGCAGCGGCGGCGACGAGCTTCCAGCGAAGGTAGGTCTTCCAGTCCTCGAGCGGCACATCCCGCATCAAGCGATTGACGGCTTCGAAGAACTTCGGTTGGCCGATGTTGACCGCCGGGAGGGAGGGCATCCCGAGGTCCTTGAAATAGGCGCTCCAGGAGAAGTTCGGCATGAGCGCCGCGAGTTCCTGCGGGCCCATCTTGTTGTAGGTCTTCTCGGGATCGCGCTGCTCGACGCGGGTCATGGACGCTTCCGCAAGCTTCGTTTCCAGGGCCAGAATCGCCTTGGCCCGAGCGGCGGCCTTTCCCTTGGCGTCCCCGGCGAGCTCCAGCATCTTCGTCACATGTGTCAGATATTTGGAGCGGAGTTCCTTTGAGGGGCCGTCCGTCTTGACGTAGTAGTCGCGGTCGGGCATCCCCAAGCCGCCCTGGAACGCCGCGGCGATGACCTCGGTTGCATTCTTGCGATCCTGTTCCGAGCCGAAGGCGAAAACGGCGTTGGTGCCCTGGACCTGCAGCCGCGCGATCTCGGCCTGGAGCTCCGCGGGGCTCCCGACTTGCTCGATGCGCTCGAGCTCCGCCTTCAGCGGCGCGATTCCTTCCGCGTCGATCGCCTTTTCGTCCATGCAGGAGGCGTAGAAATCCGAGAGCTTCTGCTCATCGGAGCCGTTGGACAGTGACACGCGGTCGGAGACGAGCTTCTCCAGGATCTGGTGCAGGATCTCGCGATTTCGCTCCTCGAGCTCGTTGAAGGCGCCCCAGCTCGGGTAGTCCGGCGGGATCGGGTTCTTCTTGAGCCAGCCGCCATCGGCGTACAGATAGAAGTTCTGACAGGCCTTGGACGTCAGATCCATGTCGGCGGGATCGATCCCGTGGACCTCGGCGGCGCGGGAGACGGCCGGCGCCAGGACAAGAAGGGTGAGAGCCGCCGCAGATCGGACTTTCAACGTTGCCTCCTTCCGAGAGCCTCGCTTTGATACGCCGGAAGGGGGCGGATGTTATCCCGATTCGTGTGGCCCGCCGCCCGGACCATCGTCGTCCGGCGATGGGGATCGATTGATTGGCGGTTCGGCGCTAACCCTCGACGCGCTCGGTCTCGGGCTCGTCGAAGTGACCCAGGATCTCCGACCATTCCGCGAGCGGGATACCCGCGTCGGTGATCTCCTGCCACACGACCTCGCCGTCGCGACAGAGAAAATGGGGCGTCATCCGCGGCAAAGGCATGGGCGGTGCGGCCGCGGAAATCGGCCGCCAGACCATCGTCGCCACACGACGCGCCCCGCAGCCCGGGCAGGGCGCCTCGAGGATGAAGGGGGGAGCGCCGATCAGGACGTCGTTCCTCGCCGCCCGCCGGGCCCGCCACGCGTCGATTCGCTGAATCTCACCCATGACTCGACTCTCATCATCCTCGGGGGCTCGGACAAAAGACGTCCAATCGGGTGTAGATTGCCGGCACACCGCATGCCGCTCTCCTACGCGCTCTTGCTCGGAGCCGTTCAGGGCCTGACCGAATTCGTTCCCGTCTCCTCGACGGCTCACCTCTACTTGGCCCAGGCGCTGCTCGGGATGCCCAACGACGAATTGGCTCTCTCCTTCGACATCGTGCTCCACCTGGGGACGGTCCTGGCGTTGATTCTCGCGATGGGCAAGGAGCTCTCGGGGATCGTCTCGGAGTTCTTTCTCTGGATCGGCCGACGGCCGCCCCGGAACGCCGCGGCGAGGGCGCTCGTGGTTCCGTTGGTGGTCGGGACGATACCGGGAGTGCTCGCGGGTCTCTTTCTCCTCAAGCGTTTCGAGAGTCTCCGCACGCTCGCGCTGATCGGTCTCTCGATGCTCGTGGCCTGCGCCTACTTTCTTCTGGCCGAGAAGATCGGGGGGCGCGGATCGTCGGAGGAGCGCGGCCTGGAGCGAGTCGGGACTGGGGACGCCCTTTGGATCGGCGTCGCCCAGGCCGCTGCCGGTCTCATGGCGGGCTTCTCCCGCTCGGGTTTCACGATCTCGACCGGCCGTCTGCGCGGGCTCTCCCGGCCGGACGCGGCGCGGTTCTCCTTCCTGCTCGCCTTGCCGATCATCCTTGGCGCTGGAGGCAAGGCGCTGCTCGACCTGCGCCGACATCCCGAGGCCTCGATCGGCTGGGGGGCAATGGCCGTCGGCTTCGTCGCGTCGGCAGCGGTCGGTTATCTCGCCGTCCGCTTCCTCCTCCGTTTCCTGAAAACCCACACGCTCCGGCCGTTTGCGGTATACCTGGGTGTGCTCGGGATGGCGCTCGTTGCCTGGAGCGTCGCGAAGGGCCTGCCGATTCTCGGCAGCTAGACTCTCCCGTCACCAACCCTTCCAGAACGGTCCGTCCCCGAAGTCCCAGAGCAAGTACGCCTCGATCCGGTACTTCTCCGCGCTCTTGGTCAGCGGGAGCCGGACACCGATCGAGGCGATGAGGTGCCCGAGCCTCGTGAGCGGCTTGGATATCTCGAGCAGGGCGCCCCAATCGTCCTCGTGCGTGTGAAGGTCGAGCGAGCCGACGATCTCGAACGCCGGTACCCAGGGGCTGCGGGGCGGCCCGAGCGCCTGGGAGAGCGGCAGCTCGAAAAACAGCTGGGAGGGGAGCCGGTCGGCGTTGGTCGAGAGCTCGGCGCCCGCGCGAGTCTGCAGAAAAGTCCTGTCCCACGCCTTCCCGTAAGCGAAGAAGGGGCTGAACGCCCAGGCCCCTTCCCCGAGACCGCGGTCGCGGTCGCCGGTCGGGAGCGTCACTCCCAAGCCCGCCGAGAGGATCTGTAGACTCTGCGGGTCGAACGAGAGCACCTGCTTGCCCTCGACCTCGAGATCGCCCACACCCGCGCGAGATGGTGTGGTCGGTGTGTCGAAGACGACCGGGAGCGTGACCTCGTACTGGAACCTCGGCCCCAGCCGATTTTCGTAGGAGATCTCCATCGTGCTGCCGGTCGCCCCTTCGAGGCGGGCCACTTCCGGTTTCAAGACGATCTCTTGCTCGGGGTACGCCTTCCCGGTCTCCAGCGGGCGCCGGAAGTTCAAGTCGCCCGGCGGATAGGCCTCGGAGTCTCGGCAGAAAGCGCGCAAGTACACGACCAGATCGCGAATCTCCGCGGGATCGAGCGCCTCGCCGAAGGCGGGCATCGCCGAGGAGAGGCCGCGCGCCTTCCCGCCGCGAGCGATGATCGTTTCCCAGTGCTCGGCCGGCTCCGAGGTGTTCGTCAGGCAGTCGGTGAAGTCGGGGACCGGGACCTCTCCCTGCCACGTCGAGCTCCCTTTGCCGTCTGCGCCGTGACAGAGCGTGCACGCCTGCGCATAGAGCGCGGGCGCCGCGAGGCGAGGACGAGCCGGCGTCTGCGCCTCCCGCGCCGCCAGCACGGAGGCGGAAGTCAACATCGAGAGTGAAGCCGCGACCGCTCGCCCGAGTATCAAACGGAGAGATTCCCGAAGGGAAAGACGCGGCGCTCGGAGCGTTTCGGGCGCCGACGAACGTAAGGGCGGTGGACAAGAGGAAGCGCCGCACGGCTTTCTCGCATCGTCTATGCTCCGCGCAGGAAGGGGGCGGATCATACGATGCGAAGGAAGTCGGGGTGCGGGAGAGCAGACGCTTGAGAGGGGCCTGGACGGGCAGGCGTCGCCTCGCTCTGGGAGTCCTGGCGGCTCCGTTGGCGGCCCTTTTCCTGGGAGCAGCGGCCGAGACGCCCGCGGACCTGATTCTGACCAATGGCGCGGTCTACACGCTGGACGCCGCGCGGTCCTGGGCGGAGGCCGTCGCCGTGCGGGACGGACGCATCGTGTTCGTGGGGCCGGCGACGGGCGAGAAGACCTACCGGGGGCCTTCGACGCGGGTCGTGGACCTCGCGGGCAAGATGTTGCTGCCCGGATTCCATGACGCGCACGTTCATCCGGTCACCGGCGGCATGGCGCTCTCCCAATGCGATTTGAACGGGCTGAAGACGAGGCAAGAAGTCTTCGAGGCGATCCGCGCCTACGCGGCGGCGCATCCGAAGGAGAAATGGATCCTGGGCCGAGGCTGGGACCTGCCCCTCTTCCCCAACGCCAATCCCACGCGCCGAGATCTCGACGCCTTCGTCTCCGACCGGCCGGCTCGCCTGGCGTCGGCCGACGGACACTCCTCCTGGGTGAACTCGAAGGCCCTCGAGATCGCCGGGATCACCCGAGCGACGCCCGACCCTCCGAACGGGCGCATCGAACGAGACGCGGCCGGCGAGCCGTCCGGGACCTTGCGCGAGTCCGCGAGCCGACTGATCTCTCGCCACATTCCCGAGCCGACCGCCGAGCAGTATGCCGAGGGACTTCGCCGCGGCCTCGAGATGGCCAATCGCTTCGGCATCACGTCGCTGATCGAGGCCCGCGCCGAGGATCCGATCCTCGCGGCTTATCGGGCGGCGGAGCGCGGCGGCTGGCTCACGTCCCGCGTCGTCGCTTCGCTCCAGGTCGACCCGGCCCGAGGCCCGGCGCAGGTCCCCGAGCTCGTGCGCAAGCGCTCGGCCGATTCGGGCGGCCGGCTGCGTGCGATCGCCGCCAAGATTTATGCCGACGGAGTCATCGAGTCGGAGACGGCGGCGCTGCTCGAGCCGTACCTCGACCGTCCGGGCTGGTCGGGCGAGCCAAACCTCAAGGCCGAGGCGTTCGACCGGCTCGCGATCGCTCTGGACGATGCGCAATTCCAGATCCACATTCATGCGATCGGCGACCGCGCGATCCGCATGTCGCTTGACGCCCTGGAGGCGGCCCGCCGGGCAAACGGTCCTCGGGATGCGCGTCCGCTGATCGCTCACCTGGAGTTGATCGATCCGCAGGACATTCCCCGCTTCCGCCGGCTCGGCGTTTTGGCCGACTTCCAGCCGCTCTGGGCCTTCGCCGATCCGTACATCCAGGAGCTGACTCTGCCCAAGCTCGGTCCGCGACGCTCGCGCTGGCTCTATCCGATCGGGAGTGTCGTGTCGGGCGGGGCGATCGTCGTCGCCGGCAGCGACTGGAGCGTGTCCTCCATGAACCCCCTGGAAGCGATCCAGGTCGCCGTGACTCGCCAAGATCCCGAGAGAGACTCCGGCCCCGCCTTCATTCCGGAAGAGCGTCTGTCGCTGCCGGAAATCTTGGCCGCCTACACGGTCACCGGCGCCTACGCTTCCTTCGAGGAGAAGGAGACGGGCTCGATCGAAGTGGGCAAAGCGGCTGATCTCGTCGTCCTCGACCGGAACCTGTTCGAGATTCCGGTCGAGAAGATCCACGAGACGAGGGTCGTGTGGACACTGCTCGGCGGCAAGGAGGTCTGGCGGGCGCCCTCCGCGGGCCCGCCGTAGGTCCTCTGCCGGGGACGGAGGCCTACCTTTCGGCCTTCTTCTCCCGGTCGATCTCGGTCGCGTATTTCTTCCCGTCGCGCTCGATGTAGGAGAGCTCCACCTTGTCGCCCACTCGCAGCTCGGCGATCGTCAACCCGTGCTCGAGCTTCGTGGTCTCGGTCCAGTAGAGCTCCCACTGATCGCCCTTCTCTCCCTGGATCACCATCATCCGGATGACGGGGTCGAGCCGGACGATCTTGCCCTCCTTCCGATGGTCGTCGGCGGTGGCGGCGGCCGCAATCAGGACCAGGGCGGCGATGGCAATCGAAACATTCCTCTTCATGACTCACCTCCTGTGTTCCGGTCTGATAGACCGAGTCGTCTCATTCGTTCGCCTTGTCGTTTTTCTCCGAGTGATGCGGCGTCCGATGGGGCGCCGGCCTCTCTCTCTTCGCCTCCGCGGGAGGTCGTTGCGGAGCGTGTAGCGCGGCCTGACGCTCGGGCTGGACCTGCTTCTCGATGTGGGAATTCGGAGTCTGTGGCCGTTTCACCGCTTGCTCGGTGGCCGTCGTAGCGGCTGTCTGCTGCTTCTTCGGCTCAATCGGCTTCGCGTGTTCCGGCATGCTTGTCCGCGGCGCATGCTTCATCGCCTGCTCTTCGTGCGGCTGGGTGGCTCTCGGAGCGGCCTTCGGATGAGTGCTCTGCGCTTGGACGGACGCGGGCGGGTTCTCCGGGCGCCCCCTCGAATCGGTCCGGCTGGAGGAGGGAGCCTGCCGTTGGGCGACGGCCGCGTGTTTCGAACGCTCGGGCTCGCGCTCGATCGGGGCCTTCCCGCTCTCGGGCCGCGCGGACGGGATCGCCCTTGCGGCGCTCTCGCGCTCTCGCGCGGGAGCAACGACCTCGAGTCTCGAGGACTTCGCGATGCCCGCTTGGGCGAGGGTCGTCGGCTGGAGCCTGGCTCTCGAGACGGGCACACGCTCGATCCTCCGGCCCGAGGCCCGCTCGATCCGTTCGGGCGCGGGACCGACGTTGTGCACGACGCCGCCGGAGACCCGGTAGCTCGTGACCTTCGTCGCCTGGGGAAAGATCACCTCGCTCTGATGCGTGGAGACGCGCACCGTGGAGACCCGCACGCCGACAAACTGTTGTGTCGGGACGAAGACGTAGCGTGCCTGCGAAACGACGATCGGCTGGCCGAAGTAGCCGGAGGCCGAGAGCGCGAACGTCGGCGGCACGGGCGCCCACCCGACGTAGTCGGCGGTGTAGGCCCAGGTCACCCAGGCCGGCGCCCACACGAGCCCGGGAATCCAGACCCAGCCCTGCCGACTGATCCAGACCCACGTCCCGTAATGGAACGGGATGTCGCCCCAAGGATCGTACGAGACCCAACTCCAACCGCAGTCGGTGTAGAGCCATTCGCCGTTGACGTACGGTTCCCAGCCGACCGCGACTTCCGGCACCCAGACGCTCCCGTACGACGCGCTGACGACCCAGTGACCGTACGGCGCGAGCGTCTGGTGGAAGAAGGAGATGCCCACGGTGACGGATGCCTCGACCGGCACCGCCATCAAAGTCATCAGACCAACGAGCAGAATTGCAGCAAAACCGCTCTTCTTCATGGCCTCCTCCTTTCCACTGGGGAAGGGGAAGCAACGGGAGTGCCAGCGCCGCCTAAGTGGCTGAAGGCAAAACGATCGCCGTCCGGTTCCCGGAGCACTCGGAGCTCGGGACGAGAGTCGGTCGGTTGAAGATGCCGGAGGGCGGGAGAGCCCGCCCCCCGCCCCGCCTAAAGCGAATTCAGAAAGGCGATGACCCGAGCCCTGTCGAAGCTCGAGAGCCTGGCAAAACGGTCGCGGGCGGTCCTCGCCTGCCCGTCATGCGCCAGGATCGCCTCCGTCAAGGTCTTGGCCCGGCCATCATGCAGGAGTGTTTCGATCTTCCGAACGCCCCAGAGCGGCGCGGTCCGCATGAGGCGGCCCGTCGCCTGGTTCTGCGTGATGCCGTCGCCCAACCTGCCCATGTCGTGCAGCAGGAAATCGGAGTAGGGGTGGAAGGTCACCTGATTGAGTGCGGCGGTCGAGCTCGGCCCCGTGCGCATCGTCGAAACGTGGCAACTCGCGCACCCGAGCTTGTTGAACTCGTACTCGCCCGCCAGGACGGAGCCGCTGATCGGCCCGCGCGGCGGGGGAGCCAGAAACCTCATGAAATCGGTGAACGCCTGGACGCCGCTGCCGTCGTCGTTGACGCCGGGATCCGGATTGCACGAGAGGGACGCGCAGTCTCCCTGCGGGCAATTCTCCGAAGGAAACATCGGACTGGTCACGCCCATCTCGTTGACGTAAGCATCGGCGGCGAACACGTGCAGCGTGGCGTTCTGCGCCTTCCAGCCGAACTTCCCGACGTCGGGAAGGCCAGTTTCGACGTTGGTCACGATGCTGACCTTGCCCGCGATGTTGTCCGGATCCGACTTCTGCTGATAGGCAATATACCGCAGCAGCGCGTCGGGGATTCCGTCCACCAGGCCCAATCCGAACAGGGGGGTCGTTCTCCGTCCGGCAACGATCGTTGCCTGAGGGGGAACGGTCTCCGCGAGGTACTCGCAGGCTCCGGCGACGCCGATTCCCTGCTCCTGAATCAGGGAGCCGCCGAACTGGGAGAGAGGATCGAAGGTTCCGTTGGACAGCCGGGCGCCGAAGCGGGTCTCCAGCCGAGTGCTGCCGCCCCCGACCGCGGGGCTCGAATGGCAGTTGGCGCACGACATGTCGTTGAACACCGGACCCAGGCCCTCCTCCATCGTCTCCACCTGCTTGAACTCATCTTGTCCGTCCGAAAACCGCTGGAGCTCGGACGCGGTCAGGCCGGCGAAAGGCTGCCCGAAATCCGGAGGAGAGGATCCCCCTCCGTTTCCGACCACCGCGACGGCGCCGACGACGGCGAGAACCAATCCGACGATCCGAATCGAAACTTTCCTACCCATCAGTCCCTCCTTTCGACTCGGCTCTCGAGATGGGACGGGCGGAGTGCCCGCATTTCGGGAGTCCGGGAGGCACTGTAGGTTTGGCATGTGCCGCGCACAACTTGTCTCGTGGTCCAGAAAGAGAACAGCGCCGAAACCGCGACGGCTGCGCGGGGAGCTGCCCGATCGTTCAGGCCGAGCCGACGAGGAGAGTCGAAGGTCGGATGGGCCGAACTGACCCGGAGTTCATATTGCGGTCAGTGCCGCTGGGGATAGGCGCGCCGCGAATCTTGCCCCGTTGGGCAGGAGGAGAATCGATATTCGCGGCGCCTGCCCTGGCCCACCGCTCAGGCCGGAGGACCACGTCGAGCCCGCGCCGGCCGGCCGAGTCCCTGATGCTCTTTCGCGTACTGCCACAGCGCGCGATCGAGAACGCGCATCGAGCAATGGTATCGATCCGCGAGGCGACGGCAGGTCTTCGTGTACTCCCACCAGAACGGGAATCGATAGGCGGGCGGCTCGTCGATTCCCAGCGACCAGAGCGCTCGCACGTCGAGGATCGGATAGGGCTCGCGATGGCCGAAGTGAAGGATGACGGATGCGGTGGGCCAGTGAACTCCCTCGAGCAGCGTGAGCACTTCGATGCGGAGTCTCTCGTTTGGTGTGGAGAAAGCGGTCGCGGTGACCGCCGCGATGAACGGTTCCGAGTTCTTCTCGACGTTCGGCCGGCTGCGCGGGGTCTTCCAGCGGCAGAGGTGAAGGAAGTCCGGCCTCCGGAGGTAGCCCTGCCGCTTGGCGCGCTCCGCGACGACGCGCTCGACACGCTCGTCGGGCGGATCGCAAAAGCGGGCGGCCCATCGCTCGATCTGGGCTCCCGGAAAGCGAAGTCGAAATGCTCCGCGATCCACCGCCGCCTTCCGCCTGAGGACTCTCAGGCTGCCGGGGCTCCGGCCCGAATGAGCCATTCCTTCATCTGCGGGCTGCCGACGACCCCGGCATGCTGGAAGAGAACGAGTTTGCCCTTGAGCACCACGAAGTTTGGAATGCTCTGGACCCCGAACTCCGCCGCGATCTGAGGATGCCGCTCCGTGTCCACCTTGAGAACGAGTGCCCGACCTGCCATTTCCGCCGCCGTGCGTTCCACCTCAGGCGCGGCGATCCGGCAGGGGCCGCACCAGTCGGCCCAGAAGTCAACGAGCACGGGCACGCGCGCCTCTCGGGTGATCTCCCGGAAGAGCTCGGGATCGGCCTCGAGCGGCTTGGAGATCGGTGAAATCGGCGTCTTGCAGGCGCCGCAGTTCCCGGCGTCGGCCAGACGGTCGGCGGGCGATCGATTCTTCTTTCCGCAGGATGGGCAAGTCAGGATCACTTCTGGTCCTTTCGGCAGCCGGAGCCGGGCAGCCTTCGCCATTTTGCCGCAGAACCGGCGCCGCGCGGCCGCTCGTGGGGCCGGCAGGTTCCGGACCGCCGCCCTCCACGCCGCCCGCCTGCTGTAGGCTTTCGCGCTCATGTCGGAAACGCTCGGTCCGCGGTTCGATCCGAAACGTCGCCGCGCCGTCACTCTCGCCCTGCTGCTGGTGACGGCGCTCGCCTCTTTCGAGTCGACCGTGGTGTCTACCGCGATGCCGACGATCATCGGGGATCTCGGCGGGCTTCCGCTCTACGCCTGGGTGTTCTCGATCTACCTCCTGACCTCGACGGTCGCCATGCCCGTGTACGGCCGGCTCGCGGACATCTACGGGCGCCGCCGCCTGATCCTCGTCGCGATCGGAGTCTTCTTGACCGGTGCGACCACCTGCGCCTTCGCGCATTCGATGCCTTGGCTGATCGGCGCGCGCGCCATCCAGGGCCTCGGGGCGGCAGGATTGGTTCCCGTCGCGCTGACGGTGGCGGGCGACCTGTACTCGCTCGAGGAGCGGGCCCGCGTTCAGGGTCTCTTCTCGAGCGTCTGGGGGTTCGCGAGCCTCGTCGGGCCGCTGCTCGGCGCGTTCATGACCGTGCACTTCGGCTGGAGATCGATCTTCTCGATCAACATTCCGCTCGGTATCGTCGCCTTCACGCTCGTGGCGACGCGGATGATCGAGTCGCGCTCGCCGCGTTCCGACCCGGTGGACGTGGCGGGCGCCGCCACCCTCGCGCTCGGCGTCACGCTTCTCCTGTTCGGCGTCCTGCACACGTCCGGCTCGGGTGGGGTGACACCGGCCGAGAGGGGTGGGCTGTTGGTGGCCGGAACCGCTTCGCTCGCCCTCTTCGGACGGCTCCAAATGCGCCGCGAGCATCCCCTCGTGCCGCCGGGCCTCTTGCGCCATTGGGCGACCGCGGCCCCGTATCTTTCCGGCATTCTGCTCGGCACGACCATCTACGGCGTGGACACTTTCGTGCCGCTCTTCGTGCAGGGAGCGCGCGGAGGGACGGCGGGCGCCGCGGGAGCGGTCGTGACGCCGCTCATCTTCTTCTGGGCTCTCTCGGCGACGACGGCGGCGCGGGTCGTCATTCGTCTGGGCTTCGCCCGGACGGCGAGATTCGGCGCGATCCTGATCCTGCTGGGCCTCGCCGGTCTGGTGGCGGGCGCGGTCTTCAACGCCCGGGTGGGCTGGATCAGCGCGACCTGCGCGGTGGTGGGAGGCGGGCTCGGTTTCTGCTCGATCTCTCAGGTTCTCGCCATCCAGCATGTCGCCCCGGAATCCCAGCGCGGTGTCGCCACCAGCCTCGTCCCGTTCTTCCGCGCCGTGGGCGGCTCGCTGGGCGTCGGCGCTCTGGGTGGAGTCTTCGCGGCAGGTCTCGCGGCGCGGCTGGGAAGCGGCATGGAGGCGGCGAGCCGTTTGCTCGCGGGACCGCACGGGGCGGCCGGCGAGGGGGCGCCGACGATCGCGCCGGTCCTCTTTCGGCAGTCGATCGAGCGATCGTTACAGCCGGTTTTCGTCGTTCTTCTGGGGCTTGCGGCTGTCAACCTCTTCCTCACATCGCGCTTTCCCGAGACGACGGAGCGCGCGAGCGCGGTTTCGCCGGACGCGGGCGCCGGCGAATAGCCCCCGGAGCCCTGCGGGGTGAAGCCACGGCCCCCCGTTGTCCTGCGGCCCATCGCATCCCGGCCCCGTGTGGGACCGGGTCGGGCTCACGGAGCCTTCGGCGCGCGGGAGAGATCGCGCACGCAGCGGAACCCGTCGTCGTCGGTCCGTTCGTCCGGGGCCGAGGCGGCCGCGGTTGGAAACGCGAAGCTGCTTGGGCTTGTTTCTCCATGACCCGCCGCGGAGCACGTATTCGGTCCGGGCTCGCGAGGGACCCGATTCGTCCGAGCCGGGTGTCGAGCGATAGAGGTCGGCGCACCACTCCCAGACGTTGCCGAGCATGTCGTAGAGGCCAAATGCATTCGGCTTCTTCTGCGCGGGCGCGTGAGCGCGCATACCCGAGTTGCCCGCATACCAGGCGATGTCGTCGAGCGCGGCATATTGGGCGGCCGGCGATCCGCCGCGCGCCGCATAGTCCCATTCGGTCTCCGTCGGGAGTCGCGCCTCGTAGACCAGACAGAAGTCATGAGCCTCGGTCCATGTGACGTTGACCACGGGCAAGTCATCCGTGCTCCATGTCGGTTGTTTCGGAGACTGGCGTCCGGAGGCCGATGCCCAATCGCGAAACTCCTCAACGGTCACCGGCCGCGGCATCATCTCGAAAGGCGCGGAGAGGATCACGCGGCGGCGTGGTTTCTCGTCGCGGTCGCACTCCGGATCGCCCTCGGAGCAGCCCATCTCGAAGGCGCCGGCGGGGACCTTGACCCAGGGGAGGGCTCCGGGCGCTGGCTCGTGCTCGACAGCGGGTGCCTGCGGCGCGGTAGACGACGGCCTCGCGTTGGGAGGTGGCGCGAGCGGCGGGGCGGCGACCGAAGGTGTCGGAGCGGCAAATTCGATCTGCACGATCGTCTTCGTTCCCTCGACCTGCACGACTTTCGACCATCTCCGGCCGTCTGCGGCCACGGCCGAGACGAGGTACGCGCCTGGGGCGAGCAGCACCCGAACGGGCTCGTCGGCCTGCAGATCCGCCGTCTTTTCGCCATCGACGCTCACGGCGCAAGCCGATTTGGAGACGACGAGCAGCGGCACCTTGGACTTGTCCGCCGCACCGGCAGCGATCGCTTGGGCAGTTCCGGGCGCCAGGAGGAGGATCATGGAGGCGACGACGTAGAGGTGTTGCACGAATGCTTTCTCCCAAGCCAACATACGACACTCTATTTCGTACAGGGAGCCGGCGCGTTCCCGGGCTCGAAGGCGCCGGGGTCCAGACACGGTCCGGATCCGGATCGTCAGGGTCTTCTCTTGCCGACCGGTCCCGCTGGGGTTTCACGATCGGCAGCTCGAGCGCGCTCGGATGGGTTGCGTCGTGCAGGAGCGTGACGTGCGCGGTCCGGGCGTCCTTGCCGGTCTCGTCGGCCACGCCGCCGCCGCTGTTGTAGTTCTTCTCGGTTCCAACCGGAGATTCCGCGCTCGAGTCGGAGCGTTTCCTTCGGCGGGGCATGAGCCGGCGCCTCGAACCCGAGGAGCTGCGGACAGCGTATCAGGCAGCAGGAGGCCTTTCATGAAGATCGGTGTTCTGGGAACGGGCATGGTGGGATCGGCGATCGCGAGCAAGCTCGTGTCGCTCGGGCATGAGGTGAAGATGGGTTCGCGCGAGGCCGGCAACGAGAAGGGCCGGCATTGGGCCACGGCGGCCGGCGCCGGCGCCTCCGCGGGAACCTTCGCGGAGGCAGCGAAGTTCGGGGAGATCGTCTTCTCCGCCACCCTCGGCTCTGCCGCGATCGAAGCGCTCCAGGCGGCCGGCAAGGAGAACCTTCGCGGCAAGGTGCTGGTGGACGTCTCGAATCCGCTCGACTTCTCCAAGGGCATGCCGCCGACCCTGTTGACCGCCGCGGCGGGCGACTCACTCGGGGAGCGCATTCAGAGAGAGTTCCCCGACGCGAAGGTGGTCAAGGCGCTCAACACGGTCAACGCGAGCGTGATGGCTGATCCCGCGCGGGTCCGCGGCGAGAGCGACCTCTTCGTCTGCGGCAACGACCCGGGGGCGAAAGAGAAGGTCACGACACTTCTTCGGAACTTCGGCTGGAAGAGCATCCTGGATCTCGGCGACATCACCGGAGCGCGCGGCATGGAGGCCTACCTGTTGCTGTGGTTGAGGCTTTACGGCCTGCTGAAGACGGCTGACTTCAACATCCGGGTCGTGCGGTAGAGCGTAGAGCTTCAGGCCTCCGGGCCATCCGCAGCGAGGGCCGACAGCCTCCGAGAGGGGGCGAGACGGCGCGACCCGCCAAGGCGCAACCAATCCGGCGGCGCCCGTGTTTGAGACCGCATGATGAGACCGCCTGAGCCCCTGGGTCTGATCGAAGCGCCCTCGAATCTGGGACTCCAACCGCCTCGACCCGGCCTCGAACCGGGTGTCCGCAGGCTGCCGGAGGCCCTCGGCCATGCTGGGCTGCGGCGGCGTCTTCGCGCTCGCTGGCAAGCGCGCGTCGAGCCTCCCGCCTACTCCGATGCGGTGGACCCGGAAACGGGGATTCGTAACGCCCCGGCGATCGCGCGGTATTCGGCGGAGTTGGCGGAAAGCGTGGGGCGGGCGCTCGATCGAGGTGTCTTTCCGGTGGTTCTCGGCGGAGACTGCTCGATCCTGCTCGGAAGCCTTCTGGCTCTGCGGCGGCGCGGGCGCTACGGTCTCTTCTTCGTGGACGGTCACGCGGATTTCGAGACGCCCGAGACTTCGCCGAGTCATGGGGCGGCGGGGATGGACCTGGCCCTCGCCGTGGGGCGCGGCCCCTCGACACTCGCGGATCTCGGAGGCCTGCGGCCTCTCGTGCGCGAGGAGGACGCCGTCATTCTCGGGTACCGCGACCAGGCAGGCCTTCCCGAGGAGATGGGGGCCTGGCGAGTCGAGCGGCTCCGCGCCGCCGGAGTTTCCCGGGTCGTCCGCCGCGAGGTGGCGAGGATCGCCTCCCATGCCATTCGCGGCTACTGGATCCACGTGGACGCGGACGTCCTCGACCCTTCGGTGATGCCGGCCGTCGACACGCCCGAGCCGGGCGGCCTCACCTTTCCGGAGCTGACGCGGCTGCTCCGGGAGTTGCTCGCCTCGGATCTCGCGGCCGGAGTGCAGATCTGCATCTACGACCCGGATCTCGATCCGGACGGCCGGTGTGCGCGAGGGCTCGTGGACGCCGTCGCTGCGGCGTTCGAGCCGGCGGCGGCCGATGGAGCTTCGGCGGCCGGCCCGTCGGCGTTTCCTATCGGGAGGGGAGTTGCGCGTTGACCCGGGAAGCGCCGGGCGGACAATGGAGTCGTGCGCTCGCCCGGACAGGTGCTGGCGGAGTGGTTCGTCGAGCAGATCACTCGCCCGCGGCGCGAGTACCGCCGCGTCGTCTTCAACGATCCGGTGCGCCTGAAGAGCCGCATCCGGCCGGGCGACGTCGTGCTCGTGGACGGGGACCAGCGCGTCTCCCAGGTCGTCAAGTACCTCACGATGTCTCCGTGGTCGCACAGCGCGCTGTACATCGGGAGCGCCCTGCTGCGAGACCCGAAGGAGCGCTCGAAGGTCCGGGAGCGTTTCGGGCGGGAGGCGCGGTATCTGATCGCCGAGGCCCTGGTGGATCAGGGAGTCGTCATCTCGCCCCTGGTGAAGCACATCGATTTCAACATCCGGGTCTGCCGCCCGGTGGGGCTGACCCGCGAGCAGATCGAGAAGGTCATCGACTACGTCATCGCACGCGTGGGATTCACCTACGACCGGCGCAATATCTTCGACCTCTTTCGTTACCTCCTTCCGTTCCATCTCATTCCGATACGTCTTCGCGAGGAGGCGCTGCACTTCGGAAGCGGGAGGGACACGGAGACGATCTGCTCGTCGCTCCTGGCCGAGGCCTTCGGGCAAGTGGGTTTCTCGATCCTCCCGATGCAGATCCGGCGGCTCGCCGTGCCTCGGGGACGGCTGCGGGAGCGCATCTTCGGCCGGCCCACGCGGCGCGCCTACAGCGGCCTTCTGCGCCGGCGGCACCCGAGCCTGTGTGTTCCCCAAGACTTCGATCTCTCTCCGTACTTCGACGTCGTGAAGTTCAACGCTCGTGAGCCGATCGTCTTCGGCCACGTTCGCGAGGAGTAACCCGCCTGGGAGTGCGGGACCGGGCGGCCCGTTGCCGGCGGGGACTCCGGCGATGACCGGCGCCCTCTCGCAGCGCCTGCGCCGGGTGGACTGGGCGCTCGCGCAGGAGTCCCTGAGAGATTTCGGCTACGCGCGCTTGCCGGGGCTCCTGACCGCCGAGGAATGCGCGAGCCTCTGCCGACTCTATCGGGAGGATCGCCGCTTCCGCTCCACGGTCGACATGACGCGGCACCGCTTCGGCGTCGGGGAGTTTCGCTACTTCGCGAATCCGTTGCCCCGGCTCGTGCGGCAGCTGCGGGTCCACACGTATTCGTATCTCGCGCCGGTCGCCAACCGGTGGGCCGAGGCGCTGCGGGAGACGCGGCGTTTTCCGCCGACGCTAACGGCTTATCTCGAGCTCTGCCGCCGGCGGGGCCAGACCAAGCCCACGCCCCTGTTGCTGCGCTACCAACGGGGCGGCTACAACTGCCTCCACCGCGATCTCTACGGCGAGGAAGTCTTCCCGATTCAGCTGGCGGTTTTTCTCTCGCGGCCCGGAACGGATTATGGCGGCGGCGCCTTTCTGCTGGTCGAGCAGCGGCCGCGGCAGCAGTCGCGCGGCGAGGCGCTCCTGCCGGAGCAGGGAGACGCCGTTCTATTCGCCGTGGCCGAGCGGCCCGTCGAAAGCGCGCGCGGCCATTTTCGGGCCGGAATGCGACATGGGGTGGCGAGTGTGACGCGGGGTGAGCGCTATACGCTCGGCGTCATTTTCCACGACGCGCGGTGAGCTCGGTCGATCCCGTGAAGGAAGGGAGGGATGGCGATTCCCGCCCTCTGCCGGCCGGGATAGACTGCGTGCGAGTTCTCGTCGATGCTCGAACGGCGAAAGGCCCTGGACGTGCCTCCGGACGCGCGCCGGGTGCGCGACCGGATCGCGTTTCGGCGGCGGACCGACGATCTCAATTCCGTTCTTCCCCGCTTCAACCGCTGGTGGGACACGCTCTGCCGCCAGCGGGGCCTGGAGCCGCGCGGCGAAGTGCCGAACGACTTCGGTCACCACGTCGTGGAGCTCGTCAAGAACGGCCTGATGGCGGGTGATCGCGTGTTCGTGGGGGCGACGGTCTCCCGCCGGGAACTCGCCGCGCTCGTCCAGGACGATGGCCCGGGTTTCGCCGACGCGCTCCAGGATCGCAACCTCTCCCTCGGACAGGGCTACGGGCTGCAGGGCGCCATCGAGTTTGCCGACGAGATTCAGATCGAGTCGCGCGGCCGGCTCTACTGGAAGACGCCGCTGGGGATGCAGGCGAGGACGCGGGAACCCCGGCCCGGAACGCGGATCCTGCTGCGCAAATTTCTCCGGGCCGCACGGGGCGGCCACTAGTTCGCGGGAGGCGGCGCGATTCCGTCCGGCGAGATCCTCCGCTTCTCGTACGCGCCGCGCGGGCCCTATTCGCTGGCGGAGACGGCTTCGCGTTTCACCCGCTGGCCGGAGGCGGTCGACCGGTTCGACGGAATCTCGTACCGTCGTCTCCTGCCCATCGGCCGCTCGGGAGTCCTGATGGAAGTCCGACAGGAGGGAACGATCTCACGCTCGGAGCTTCGCGTCACGCTCGAGGGGGAGGCCGCCCGAAGCCCGGCGGCGCGGCGAGCCGCCCAGCGAATGGTCGAGATCGGATTGGGCGCCCGGCTGGACACGCGGCCCTTCTACCGGGCGTTTCGCCGGGACTCGCTCATCGGGGGGGCCCTGGGCCATGCGCGGGGTCTGCGGATTGCCGGGGCCGCGTCGCTCTGGGAGGCGCTGGTCACGGCCGTTCTCTCGCAACAGGTCAACCTCGTCTTCGCCTACGACATCCGCCGGGAGCTCGCGCTCGCCTTCGGCCGGCGGGCGCGCCGGCGCGGCGAGACCTTCGTCGCGTTTCCGCTGCCCGAACGCCTCGCCCGCGAATCCGAGCGCGCGCTGGCCCGGTTCCGCCTCTCGCGCGCGAAGGCCGGCACGCTCGCGCGGTTGGCCGAGGCGTTCGCGACCCGGAGGCTCTCGGAGAGCGAGATCGAGGAGCTTCCGGACGATCAAGCGATCGGGAAGCTCGTCGAGATCAAAGGTGTGGGCCGCTGGACGGCGGAAATTGCGCTGCTGCGGGGGCTGGGCCGGGCCGACGTCTTTCCGGGCGGGGACCTCGGCGTCGTCAAGTACGTCGCGATGGAGCTTCTGGGGCACCGGGCGCGAGTGACCGAAAACCGCATGCGCCACTTCGCCGACCGGTGGCGGCCGTACCGCGGCCTGGCGCTCGTGTACGCCTACGCGGAGATCGGGCGCCGGCGGTCGCGTCAGGACGGCTGAGCCGCCAGATCCTCCCGCGGACTAGGGCAGGGTTCGCCTCAGTGGGTCTGGCCGCCCGCTTCGGAGCTAGTCTCGGCAGCGAAGGAAAGCCTGCCTTGCTGGAGCGAGCCATTGCGCAGCGCCAGGGCGAGCGCCTCGGCTAGGTTGTCGACCGGGAAAACCCGGATCGTTTCGCGAACCTCCTTGGGCAGGTCTTCCAAGTCCGCTTCGTTATCCTTCGGTATCACGATCGTCGTGATTCCCGCGCGCACGGCGCCGAGGATCTTCTCCTTGAGTCCCCCGATCGGCAGCACACGCCCGGAAATCGTCACCTCGCCCGTCATCGCCACGTCGCTGCGCACGGGGCGCTTCGAGAGCGCGGAGACGACGGCCGAAGTCATCGCCACACCGGCGGAGGGGCCGTCCTTGGGAATGGCGCCGGCCGGCACGTGGATGTGCAGGTCCCTCTCGGAGGATTGGTCATCGATTCCGAGCCACGCGGCGTGGGAGCGCGCGTAAGACCACGCGGCGCGCGCCGACTCCTTCATCACGTCGCCCAGCTGTCCCGTCAGGATCAACTCTCCCTTGCCCCGCATCAGCGAGGCCTCGACGAACATGATGTCGCCGCCGGCCGGCGTGTAGTACATGCCCGTCGCGATCCCGACCTTGTCCTCCGGGGCCTTCTTCTCCGGATGCACCTTCGGGCGGCCGAGCTGGGCGCGGATCTCCGCGGCTTCGAGAGCGGCGGACTCGATCTCCCGGGCCGCGATTCGTCGCGCGACCTTGCGGGCGAGACGCCCGAGCTCGCGCTCGAGCTGCCGCACGCCGGACTCCCGCGTGTAGCTGGCGATGACTTCGAGGATCGCGCCGTCGGTCAGAAGCAGCTGGCCCGCTGCGAGGCCGTTTTCCTCGAGCTGGCGGGGCACGAGATACTTCTTCGCGATCGCGAGCTTCTCCTGCTCGGTGTAGCCCGCGAAATTGACGACCTCCATCCGATCGAGCAGCGGGCCGGGGATGTTCTGGATGAAGTTGGCCGTGGCGATGAACAGAACCTCGGACAGGTCGAACGGCACGCCGAGGTAGTGGTCGGTGAAGCTGTCGTTCTGAGCGGGGTCGAGAACCTCGAGCAGGGCCGCGGCCGGGTCTCCCTGGAAGGAAACGCCCAGCTTGTCGACCTCGTCGAGCAGGAAGACCGGATTCTTCGTGCCGGCCTGCTTCATCCCCTGCAGGATGCGGCCCGGCATCGCACCGATGTACGTACGCCGGTGGCCACGGATGTCCGCCTCGTCGCGGGCGCCGCCCAGAGAGATCCGCACGTACTTGCGTCCCATCGCGCGGGCGATCGATTTCGCAATCGACGTCTTGCCGACTCCCGGCGGCCCCGCGAAGAGCAGAATCCGCCCCTTCGCGCGGACGGCCGCATGGGGCTCGGCTTTCGCGGCGGCCTTCTCCGCCTCGGTCGGCGGGGTCGGACGAGCCTCGTCCGCCTTCTCCTGCGCCTGAGTGAGCTGGCGCACGGCGAGGAATTCCAGGATGCGGTCCTTGACGTCGGACAAGCCGTAGTGGTCCTCGTCCAGGATTTGCGCCGCCAGGGCGACGTCGAGATGTTCCTCGCTCCGGGCGTTCCACGGGAGCTCCGCGATGGTCTCGAGGAAAGTGCGAATGACTTGAGACTCCATCGACTCCCGGCCGACGCGTGTCAAGCGGGCCCACTCGCGATCCACTTCCTTGCGCGCCTCCTCCGGGAGGTCGAGGCCGTCGAGCTTCGACTTGAGCTCGTTCAGGGACTCCTCCTGCGCGCCCTCGCCTTCGCCGAGCTCCTTCTGGATCGCCTTCAACTGCTCGCGCAGATAGGCCTCGCGCTGGCGGCCGCCCAACTCCTCCTTGACCTTCTCTTGGATGTCCTCCTGCGCGGAGAGGACGTCGATTTGACGCTGGACGTGGACGAGCACCCGGCGCAGCCGGTCCTCGACGGACAGCGTCTCGAGAAGCGCCTGGCGCTCGGTCGACGGGATGTCGATGTAACCGGCCACGAGGTCGGCCAGCCGCCCGGGCTCGTCGACCTCCGAGAGAATCTGCTCGACCGTCTCGTCGGGGAGTCCGAGCTTCTTGCCGAGCTCTCCGGCGCGCTCGCGCACCTCGCGATGGAGGGCCAGGAAGGCCGGATCCTTGGGATCGAGGGGAAGCATCTCGTGCGCCTCCTGCACCGAGGCCTCGATCGAGCCGTTCTTGGTCGGAGAAAAACGCAGGGCGATTCCGCGCGACTGGCCTTCCAGCAGGAGGCGGACGCTTCCGAGGCCCCGCTGGACCGAGCCGATCCGCGCGATCGTGCCGATGGTGTGCAGCAGTTCCGGGGTGACGTTCTCGGCGTCCTGCCGCTGCGTGACCGCGAAGACACGGCGGTCGGGGTTGTTCAAGGCCGCCTCGATGGCGCGGAGCGTTCCCGGCCTCCCCGCGGAGATCGGCGTGCCGACTCCGGGCAGCAGGACCGCGTTGCGCATCGGGAGGACCGGAAGATTCAGCGTTTCTGACATGGATTCCACCTTTTTTCGATGTCGGCCTCGGCGGGGACACGTCCCCCCGCCTCGCCTTCGATGCCGCTATCAATTACGGCGCCTTGAGCCCGGAAGATTCCCTTCTGGGGACCGGGGCGGGAGGGAGAACGCCGTGCCCGCGGCGGCGATTCCCGGGTCAGACGGTAACCCGCGCGCGGCCAATTCGTAGCAATCGTCAGTCGGCGGAGGTGGCGGATGGAAGGATCCCGGCGCCGGCGGCTGTTTCAGGCGGTTCTCATCGGACTGGTACTGTGGGCGCCGATCGGCTTGCCCCGCGAAGCCGAGCCCGACGCCCGGGCGAGGAGCCTCGCCTTCCAGCAGAGAGCCCGGGAGGCGTACGAGCGCAAGGACTGGCCGGCGTTTCTCGAGAACTCCCGGCAGGCCCTGGCGCTCCAGCCGGGCAACGCGCGGCTGACCTACAACCTCGCCTGCGCCGAGGCCCGCAACGGGCACGCTTCCGAGGCCGCGAAGCTCCTCGAGGAGCTTCTGGCCCGAGGGATCGACCTCGGGCACGAGCAGGACGAGAACTTCGCGGCGGTGCGAGAGGGAGAGGCCTTCTCCGAAGTGAGGCGGCGGCTCGTGGAGCTGCGGAGGCCGGTCGGCGGCAGTGTCGTGGCGTTCCGGTTGACGCAGAAGGACCTCCTGACCGAGGGCATCGCGTACGACCCGGCGTCCCGGTCTTTCTTCATCGGGAGCGTGCATCGCCGCAAGATCCTGCGCCGCGGCCCGGACGGAACGCTCGCGGACTTCGTCGGCGAGGGCCAGCAGGGCCTCCAGGCGGTCCTGGCGCTCTCGGTCGATCCGAAGCGGCGGTTGCTCTATGCCTGCAGCGCCGCGCTCCCGCAGATGAAGGGATACGAGAAGGTCATGGAGGGATCGAGCGCCGTCTACGCCTTCTCCCTTTCGGACGGGCGGCTCGTGCGGCGGTGGACACTCCCCGCCGACGGAAGACCGCACGCGGCAAACGATCTCGCGATCTCCGGCGCCGGCGATGTGTACGTGACCGACAGCCTGGGATCGGGCATCTACCGAATTCGCGCCGGCGCCGCGGTGATCGAGACGGTGGCGGCTCCGGGCGTCTTCCGATCGCCACAGGGGATCGGGTTCGGGCCGGGTCGCCGGTTGTTCGTCGCGGACTGGGGGTACGGCCTGTTCTGGGTAGACGCCCGGGGGCAGCGCCACGAGGTGGAGGGGCCGCCGGACGTCCCGCTGCTCGGCATCGACGGGCTCGTGATGCGGGGCCGGGAGATCATCGTCACGCAGAACGGCATCGAGCCGCATCGCGTGGCTCGGCTCCGGCTCGACAAATCCGGCGACCGGGTGCGACGCGGGGAGATCCTGGACATGAACGATCCCGAGTTTGCCGAGCCGACCCTGGGCGTTCTCGTCGGGGATGATTTCTACTTCATCGGCAAGAGCCAGTGGGAGCTCTTCGACGAGAAGACGGGAGCGTTCGATCCGGCCAGGCTTCAGGAGCCCGCGGTGCTCAAGGTCACGCTTGGCGGCGACTCCCGGTAACGAATCACCGCGATCGAGACGTCGTCCTCGAGAGCCCCGCGGCCGCGGAACTCGCGGACCTGGCGGGCGAGCGTTTCGGCGGCGTTCTCGGCCGTGAGGCGGTCCAGGCGAGGCAGCGAACGGATGAGACGCGCTTCCCCGAACTCCTCCCCGCGGGCGTCGTGCGCTTCGGTCACGCCGTCGGAGCAGAGAAGCAACCACTCTCCCGCCTCGAGGCGCCCGCTCTCGATTTCCCAGGAAAGGTCCGTCTTGATTCCGAGCGGGTAGGCTCCTTTTCCGATGCGGCCGAGCACCTGCCCGCCGCGGCCGGTGCGCAGAACCGGAGGGTGCCCCGCCACCGAGCCGGTGTAGGCGCCATCACGCGAGACGAGAAGGTATACGCCGCCGAAGAACGCGCGAGAAGTTCCGGTCCGGCAGAGGATCCGGTTCATCGCCGCGAACATCGCGGGCGGGCTGGGATCCACGTCGAGTTGCGTGCGGAAGGCCGCGTGGGCGACCGCCATCACCAGGCCCGCCGTCATCCCGTGCCCCGAGGCGTCGCCGAAGAGGATGGCGAGACGCCCCTCCGGTAGCGGCACGAAGTCGTAGATGTCGCCGCCCACCATGTTGGCGATCTCCGTGTGCGCGCCGAGCTCGAGTCCCGCGGCCTGCGGGAGCTCCTTCGGGATCAGGCTCGCCTGCAGATCTCGCGCGAGCTCGAGCTCGTCGCGGTAGTTGATCTTGTCCACCAGCTCCATGGCGAGCAACAGCCCCATCAGCACGAGCGCGGCCCAAAGGAGGAAATTGTCGAAGTAGAGGCCGTATTCGCTGACGCGACGCACGCCGCCCGAAACGCGGACCGTGTGAAACGTGGTCGGACCCTGGATGGAAAACAGGATGCAAACGAGAGCCAGACCGAACAGGACGCGCCTGGCCGGGGCGAGCCGCTTGGAGAGGCCGAAGAGGACCGCGTTGGCCGTGCGCAGGAAGCGCCTGACACGGCCGCCGGGCCGGGCGAGCTCTTCTCCGTAGCCCGCGGTCAGCTTCGCCTTCGCCTGCGGCCAGTCGAGGACATACAGTCCCGACAGGTCCTCTCGCCCCACGGCGTGGAAGGTCGAGCGAACCAGATCGATCCAATCTTGGCCGGAAGGCATGGCGCCGGGGGCGATTATTTCCGATCCTCAGGGAAGGAGAGGCTCGGCTTGTGTTATATTGTTACCATGGTAACAAAGAGAATGTCTCGGGGCCGCCGCGCCGCCGGCGAACCTGCGGCGAGGAGACCCTTGGCCGTCGAGCGGGTGCAGACGGGTGTCCGCATGGAGAAGCGGCTCGTGAAGGTGTTGAAGGCGCTGGCCGAGTTGAAGGACCTGTCTCTGGGAGACCTGCTCGAGGGCATCGTCCTGCACGCCTTCGACGGCAAGCCGCCGTTCTCCGCGGAGACGCTCAAGCAGATCGCCGAGTTGAGGCGCATCTACGGGCTGGAGCTCGACTCCGGCGCCAGCCACCGCATGATCGAGGCACAGCCGTGAGGGGCGGGCTCTTGTGGCGGCGGTGGCAGGCGGCCCTCCGCGTGGGGTTGGCGACTCTTCTCGGCGCACAGGCGCTGACGCTCCTGATTCTCGGGCGAGGCCAGTTCGCTCGGTTGGGATGCCCGGACCAGGCGCGTGTGGCGCTTGGCGTCCTCGAGCTCGTTGCGGCGATCCTGACGATCGTCCCGAGGACTTTCTACATCGGAGCGATCGGGCTGATCGCCGTCCTCGCCTGGGCAGCCGGATTCCATTACGGACTGCACCGGGGGAGCTGGCTCTTGCTCGTGTACATCGCGGCGCTCGCCCTGCTGCTTGCCGCCCGCGCCCGGGGCGAGCGGCGAAACCAGAGCGCGGCATGAGTGCGGAGGCACTGGGCGACCGCGAGTTTCTGGAGGCGTTCGAGAACGGGACGCTCAGCGAAGCGTCGTTTCACCATCGAGAGCACGTTCGCCTCGCTTGGATCTATCTGCGGAATCTGCCGCCCGCGCAGGCGTTGACGAGATTCTCCGAGGGACTGCGCCGGTTCGCGGCCTCGCTCGGAAAGAGCGGCCTCTACCACGAGACGATCACGTGGGCGTATCTGCTTCTGATCCGCGAGCGCATGGAACGCGGCAGGACGGCGCAGAGCTGGGCGGAGTTTGCGGCCGACAATCCGGACCTCCTGACCTGGAAGCCCTCGATCCTCGACGCCTACTACCGGGAAGAGACCCTGCGGTCGGATCTGGCGCGGCGGGTATTCGTGCTGCCGGACAGGCTCCCGGCGCTCAAGGACCGATCAGGTCCGGAAGATCGGCCACTGAGCCGATGACGGCGTCGGGCCGCACCCTGGACCGTGCGAGGTCGTCCTCGCGGAATTTTCCCGTGCGAACGAGAATGCCTCGCATTCCGACCCTCTGGCCGCCCGCGACGTCCGCCTCGAGGTCGTCGCCGACGACGGCCGCCTCGGCAGCCGGGACGCCGAGCGAGGCCAGCGCGCCGGCGAAGAACTCGGGCGAGGGTTTGCCGACGAGCATCGCCGTCTTCCCGCTCGCGTATTCGAGCGCGGCCGTGAAGGGTCCCTGGTCGAGCCGCAGGCCGTCTTGGCCCCGGTAATAGCGGTTTCGCGCGAGGGTGACGAGCTCGGCTCCCTCGAGCAGATGCCGGAAGGCGGTGTTGAGCCGCGCAAAGGTCGTCTCCTCGCCGAGGTCCCCGTAAACGACGGCCTGAGGCGCTCGCTCGTCGGCCTCGATCCCGCCGAGGTCCTCCACGACTGCCGGCCGCACCAGGAGCGACGCCCGGGTCCAGCCCTTCCCGAGCAGGAACTCGCGGGCCGCGCGGGGCGCCGTGAAGATCCGATCGGGATCGGCCGGAAGCTCCATGCGGGACAGCTCCTCGACGAGTACGCGGCGGGGGCGGCTGGTCGTGTTGGTGACGAAGCGGTAGGGGATCCCGCTACGGTCGAGCGCGGACAGCGTCTGCACGGCGCCCGGGATCGGGCGGCCGGATTCGTAGAGCGTCCCCTCGAGGTCGAACAGAATCGCCCGGATTCCGGACGGCGGTCGGTTCACGCGGAAGGAGCCGGTTCCAGGAATCGGTCGATCCGCTCGCGAACCTCCCCGGGAACCGGAACGGGCTCGAAGTCCTTCTGCCGGACGCACACGAGCACGTAGCGTCCGCTCGCGACGGGTGTGTCGGGCTGCTCGCGGCGGCGCACTTCGAAATCGAGTTGGACGGAGGTGCGGCCGATCTTGCTGAAGTAAGCCTCCACCAGGAGGAGCTCGTCGAGCTTCACGGGCGCAAAGAAGTTGCATTCCACCCGCACCCGCGGCAGCCAGATCCCGAGAACGTCGAACAGGAAGCTGTAGTTCAGGCCGGCCGAGCGAAGGAGCTCCGCCTCGGCGAGCGCGAAAAAGCGCAAGTACGCCTGGTAGTTGATGATGCCGGCGGCGTCGATGTCCTCCCAGCGGACGTATTCCTCGATCCGGTAGCGCGCCACGCCTCTTCCTCCTCGAGCGGGCACATTCTGCCTCAGCCGAGCGCGCGGCGGGCGCGTGAGACTTCGCGCTCGAAGTCCTGGAGGCTCTCCCGCGAGCGTGCCGGGTTCCAGGAGAGCTCGCGGGCGAGCAGGTGCGCCACACGCTCGGCCGCCCCTTCTCCCTGACCCGGCGCCTGCCAGAAAAGATGCGTGCGGCGGGTCAGGGCGTCGGTGACCGAGCGGGCGTCTTCCTCGCGCGCGGCGAAGACGATCTCGGCGGAGAGTTCCGGAAGCCCGGGATCGAGGCGCTCGCGGAGTCCTCGCTCGGCAACCGCGAGCGCCAACACGCCTTTCGCCCTCTTTCCGTATCGCCGAGCCAGGTGAGCGGCGACCGCCGGATCGAGGCCCGCGTCCTGCACCTCGCGCTCGAGGCGCGCCAGAAAGACATCCCAGGGGGAATCTGGAGCGCCGGGGAAGGGCCGATCCCCGGTCGGGCTCGCGTTCACGTCGCGGCCGCTCCCGCGCAGGATCGCGGCGGCGCGATCGATCACCTTCTGCCCCATGCGTCGATGGGTCGTGAGCTTGCCCCCCGTGACCGTCAGGAGCCCCGACGGAGAGACCGTGAGCGCCTCCTCGCGGCTGGTGTCCTGGACGCTCTTTCCCGATTCGGCAAGCAGCGGCCGCAGGCTGGCGAAGGTCGCGACGATGTCGCCGCCCGAGAGCGACGCCGAGGGAAAGACTCGGTTGGCGGCCGCGAGCAGCTCCCCGACATCGGCTCGGTCGGCCGACACGTCGTCGAGCGGCCCGACGTAATCCGAGTCGGTCGTGCCGACCAGCGTGACCGGTCCGTACGGGATCGCGAAGAGAAGGCGGCCTTCGGGCAGTGAGGAGGCGACCGGATGCGACACGGGCAGGCGCGCGGCGGCGACGGTCAAGTGCGCTCCCTTGGACAACCGAAGCTGCGGCGGCGCGTCCTTTTCGTCGAACCGCCGGGTTTGGTCGCTCCAGGGCCCGGTGGCGTTGATGACCGCGCGGGCGGTCAGGGCCAGGGCCCGTCCCGACTCCCGATCCCGCGCCAGGACTCCCGAAACGCGGCCGGCCGCGTCCTTGGACAGCCCCTCGACTTCGATTCGAGTGACCGCGACCGCACCCAGGGAGACGGCATCGAGCACGTTTTCGAGCGTCAGACGGGCGTCGTCGGTCCGTGCGTCGGAGTAGAGCGCGCCCGCGAGAAGGTCGGGGCTCTCGAGCAGTCGTTCGCGCCGGAGCAGTTGGTCCCGGGAAAGGCGCCGGTGCCGGTGCGGCGCTCTCCCGAGCGACAGCAGGTCGTAGAGCGTCAACCCCGCCTCGAGCTGCAGGCCGGACACACCGTGTCCACGGTGGAGGGGAAAGACGAAATCGACGGGTTCGACGAGGTGTGGAGCGAGCCGCTCGAGCCGTGCGCGCTCGGCCAGCGACTCGAAGACGAGGTGAAAGTGGCCGTGCGCCAGGTATCGGAGCCCTCCGTGGATCAACTTCGACGAGCGCCAGGAGGTTCCGGAGGCCCAATCTTCCCGCTCCAGGAGCGCCACCGCGAGACCACGAGCGGCGGCGTCACGCGCCGCGGCGGCGCCGGTGATGCCTCCGCCGATGATGGCGACGTCGAAGACGCCACCGGTCAGCGCGGCGAGTCGCGCCTCTCGCGGCGGGAAAGCGGCGGGCCTCATGCGTCGGTGATCTGACCACGAATGCCGCCCTCGCGCTCGAGGCGGCCGTTCGCCGCGGAGTCAGCTGCGGGGCGAAGGGGCGGCGCCCGCCGCCGAGAGGCCGAGGAGCGCGGCCGCGAACGATTGGACCGGTGTCTCGACCGAGAGCTCCTTTCCCATTCGGGCGACTGCCCCGCAGAGCCACGGCGACTCCAGCCGGTTGCCTCGCACGATGTCGTGGAGCATCGAGGAGACCGCGTCGGCGGGGAGCCGGTCGGCGAGCGCCATCTGGCGCGCGACGGAATCGTCTCGAAGCCCCGCCCCTTTGGCGGCGCCGACCGCAGCCGCTTCGCGCATGGCGCGCTCGAGAAGGCTTCGGGTCTCGGGATTCTCGCGGATCGGCCCAATGGGCCGGCGGGTGAGGGCGGTCAGGGCGGAGAAGGCGGTCAGGAACACGAATTTCTCCCAGATGGCGCGGCCGATGTCCTCCGAGATCGCCGCCGTGACCCCGGCTCGCCGGCAGGCTTCGAGCAGCCCTGAGGCGGCGGGGGAGGACCGTCCATCGAAGGCGCCGAGCTCGAACCGCTCGACCGTTCCCGAGTGTCGAATGACTCCCGGGGATTCGATCGACGCCGTGATGTAGGCCACACCGCCGAGCACCGGCCTACCCGTCGCGCTCGCGATCTGGTCCCACGCCTCGACGCCGTTCTGGAAGGAGACGATCTCGGCGCCCGGGCCGACGATCCGCGCCGCCGCGTCCGCCGCCGCGTCGGTGTCCCAGTTCTTGACGGCGACGATCACCAGGTCACCCGGGGCAATGGCGCTCGGGTCCGCCGAGGCGCGGGCGGGAAAGATCCGCGCGTCCCCGCGCGCAGAGAGAATGCGCAGGCCGTCGCGAAGGATCGCATCCAGATGCTCTCCCCGGGCGAGAAAGGCCACATCTTCTCCCGCCGCGGCGAGCCGCCCGCCGAGGTATCCCCCGACCCCGCCGGCGCCGATGATCCGGATCCGCATCGTCCGCGGGCGACTCTACACTCTCTGCCGCCGCGCTGGCGGGTGTCGGGCCGGCGCGGCGCATTCGGCCGTCCGAGGCGCCGCCCCGACCCTTTTCCGCTTACAGCGCGCGGATCAAGACGCCGCCGCCGCTCGTGTGCAGTCGCAGCGTCTGGCCTCCCCGGCCGAGCGTGCCGCGGAGACTCCGCCGGGAAACCTCGCCGACGACCCGCACGGGCACGTCGGTCTTGACGGAGTTACCTTCCGCGTCGATCTCGAACCCGAGATCCGGGTCGATCGCGACTTCGATGCCGCCGCCCGAGGTTTCGAGCGACCCTCCCTGGCCGTTTCCCTTCGCAAACGAAGCCTCGATGCTTCCTCCCGAGGTCTCGGCCTCCACGCGGCCGCCGGCCTCGGAGATGCGGATGCCCCCGCCGGAGCTCGACGCCCGAATGCCGCCGGCGACGCGCTCGAGGTCGATCGACCCGCCGCTCGTCTCGGCCGAAACGTCTCCATTCAACCGAACGCCCGAGATCCCGCCGCCCGAGGTCTCGACGCGGACGCGCCCCTTGATGTCGGCGAGCTTGACGGGACCGCCGGAGGTGTGGCCCTCGAGGTCTCCCGTGAGGTCGCGGACTTCGATGCCGCCGCCGGAGGTGTCGAGCTTCGACCGCGAGCGGATTCCTTCGATGGAGATCTTTCCTCCCGAAGTTTCGATCGTCAGCGCGGTCTCCGCGGGAACCTGGATCTCGTATTGCAGGCGGCCGCCGCCGTCGCCGAACCAGCCGGAGAAGTGATGCTTGCGCCGCGCGGTCACGCTGACCGAGCGGGGCGCCTCGTCGAAGCGAAACGTCAGCAGCTCCTCGAGCTCTCGGCGGCTGGTCACCACGAGTTGCACGTCGGCCGTGGACTTTCCCGTGACTGTGACGCTGCCCAGATCCGTGTCGAGGCGGAAACTGCCGCCGGGCTCGAGCTTCAAGGTCTTCTCAAGACGCGACTCGGCGGTGAGCGCCGGCGCCAAGAGCGCCCCGAGCACGGAAAAGAGGGCCAGGCGAAAAGCGGGTGATCTCATGACGTTTCCCCCTTCGAACGGGCCTTCGGCCGAGAGGGCCCTCTCGCAAGGAGATAACGTCCGGCCGCGAAAAAGGTTCTGCCGATGTCCCGGGGCCGCGCGCCGGTCGGTCTGGCGGGAACGCCTTCCGACCGTCAGCGGCCGCTCTCGTCCGACGCCGTCTTACGCCGCCACGGTCACCGGCCGGCAGTCCTTGCAAGGGTGGTAACCGGCCGAGAGAGCCTCCCGCTGCGAGGCGAAGGGAACTTTGTTCGTGAGCACCAGCGTCTCGACTCCACCGCAGGTCGGGAAGCAGAAGTAGCGCTGATCCGCATTCCCGAGGAAGCGCACTCCCGAGGCGGCCAGCTGCTCGAGCCGGTCGGGATCGGCTCCCTCCACTTCGAGCAGGCGCCGCTTGGCCTGGCTTCCCCCGAGCGAATATTTGCCGAGGTGCCCGTCACTGCGCACCACGCGGTGGCAGGGGATCAGCAGAGGCACGGGATTCTTGGCGAGCGCCGAGCCGGTCGCGCGAACGGCGTCGGGATGCCCGATCTCGCGTGCGATCCAGCTGTAGGGACGCACCTCACCCGAGGGAATCTCGAGCGCCTTCTGGAGAACCGCTTTCTCGAACTCGGAGAGCCCGCGCAGGTCGAACCGGAGATCCTGCCGTCCCTTGCCTTTCAGCTTCCGGATGAGCGCCCGCACGCGAGCCGGTGGGACCGACTTCTCGACGGAGACCGGCCGGCCAAATCGTTCGCGGAAGCGACGCTCGAATGCCCGGGCCGAGCTCGCGCGAGAAACCATCGAGATGCCGCTCTTGCTGTGGGCGACGTAGACCGGGCCGAGCGGAGACTCGAGGCGCCAGTACCGATCGGCGATTCCCACGCGCTCCAGAATCGCGGGCAGCAGTCTTGCCGGCGCCTTTTGGTGAGGCAGGCCGCTCAGCGCGCGCTGCAGCGCCAGGGCGTCTTTCATGGATCCCTCCGCCGACTTCTTCATGATCTTGCTCCTGCGCGCCGGGACTCGCTCAAGGCCTCCCGCAGCGCGTTGATGGCCCGGTGCACGTTCGACTTGGTGGTGCCCAAGGGCTGCTTCAGAATCGCCGCCACTTCCTCGAGCTTGAGACCCTCGACGTAGCGAAGAATGAGCGGGGCGCGGTAGCGCTCGGGAAGCCGCGCCACGAGTGAGGCGATGTCGGCGCGTTGACGTTTGACCTCGAATCTCGCGTCCGGACGGTTCTCGGGGTCATCCGGCGCCTCTCGCGCTGCCGACCGTCGACCGTTTTCGTGTCCCTCGTCGAGCGACATGGTCGGATGCCGTTTCCTTCGGAGACGATTGCGCGCGACATTCAGAGTCACCTGATAGAGCCACGCCTTCAGGACCATCGTCCGAACGCGCTCCGGCGGATAGGTCTTCAGGGCCCGGTACGCGCGCACGAATGCGTCCTGCGCAACCTCCTCGGCATCCTCGCGCCGGCCGGTCAGTCGCAGGGCGAAGCTGAAGAGGCGATCCTGGAATCGGACGACGAGGGCTTCGAAGGATCCATCCAGATCCTTCGCGAGGGACGCCGAAAGGGCGGCGTCTGTCGAGGACGTCCTACCGAGCATGTTGTTCTCCGCACCGCTTATCACCAATCGCAGCTCCCGGGAACGTCCAGCACGGATCTGTCCAGAGCTCGGTTTCCCGGGGCTCAGTGTGGTGCTCATCTCGTGTCGCCTCCGGGACTAGAACACGCCTCGCGACGGAAGGGTTGCAGCCGACCGGTTCTTCTTTCCCTGGAGCTACTTGAGTGTCAGAACGAGGATCTCCTCGTCCCCCTCGAGCTCGACGCGGTCCGCCTCGATCTTCAAGACCGTGAAGCCCGCCACGAAACCTCCCGGAGAAAGCACCCTGCCATTGATGAGCGCCGTCGGGTTGGTTGCGGAGAAGACGATGCCTTCGAGCTCCAGTTTTCCCGACGGCACGAGGGCGGTTCCGGCCGCGGTCCGACGCCGCAGATGCCGGGAGGGCGCGGTCGGCGTCGGAGGGGGCGGCGTCGGCCGCGGCGAAACGTCGGCCGCGATGTGAGGGCTCGCCGAGGCGTTGGAGACTTCAATCGGCGGGAGGATCACGGGTGTCGTCGGTATCTCGACGCGCGGGACCGGGCGGGTCGGCGTGGGCGGGCTGGCTCTCGGGGAGGGCGGCGGTGTCGCCGGCGGGGCCGGCAAGGCACCGGCCGGAGCCGGAGGGGCGAGCGAGACGGTTGGCCGCGGCTTCGGCGCGGGCGACCTCGACGGCGTGGCCGCTGCCGGACCGGCCGTTGCCGGCGGTGTCGGCAGGGCGGCGGCGAATGCGGTCGGTGGGGCCGGCCGCTCGGGGGGCCGGCGTCGCGCCTCCCGGACGACCTCGCGCCGCGACGTCAGAAGGAGAGTGCCGCCAACCAATCCCGCGGCGACGAGCGCCGCGGCGGCGAGGCGCCAAAGGAGGCGCCCTCGGTGGCGGCCGGGATCCGGAAGCGGCATCGGCACGCGGAATTCGGGGCTTCCCGGCCCGGGCGTCTGAGCCGCCTGCGCCCGACGCAGCGCGTCGTCGATCAGGCTCACGCCGCCTTGCCCTCGAGCTCCCGGATCGCCTGCCGAATCGAGCGGCCGTCGAGCTGGTCGGTCCCGTTGACGAATCCGTAGAGCAACGCCTTGTCGCAGACCGCATTGATGAGCCGCGGCACGCCGCGGGAGTAGCGATGGATCGTGCGGATCGCCCAGGGCGTGAACCTCGGCCGGCCCACCGCTCCCGCCACACCCAATCGATGCTCGATGTAACGCTCCGTCTCGGCGCGCGAGAGGGGCGTCAGGTGATAGCGCACGGTGATCCTTTGGCGCAGTTGCCGCAGGCCCTGGCCGTTCAATTTCTCGCGCAGCTCCGGTTGTCCCACGAGCACGATCTGGAGGAGCTTGCGCTGGTCGGTCTCGAGGTTCGAGAGCAGGCGCACCTGCTCGAGCAGCTCGTCGCCCAGGTCTTGCGCCTCGTCGATCAGGAGCACGACGTCGTGACCGGACGCGGCTTGCTCGAGCAGGTATTGGTTGAGCAGGTCGAGCGAGCCGACGCGGTCGAGTGGGCCCGGCTGCAGGCCGAGCTCGGTCAGGATGGCGCGCAGGAGCTCGCGGCTCGTCAGCGAGGGATTCAAGATGAGCGCCGTCCGGTACCGTTCTCCCAGGTGCTTCAGGATCGCGCGGCAGACCGTGGTCTTGCCGGCGCCCACTTCGCCGGTCAGCTGGATGAAGCCCTTGCGCTCCTGGATGCCGAACAGGATGTGGTTGAAGGCCTCGCGGTGGCGGTCGGAGAAGAAGAGGAAACGCGGATCGGGTGTCAGGTTGAAGGGAGCTTCGCGAAATCCGTAGAACTTTTCGTACACGACCCCCGAGACTCTTACACAAAACACCGGCGCCCGCGCGACGAACCGCGGGGCTCTCTCGCTGCTTCTCGGGGTGCCGCGGCGCCTCGAGGCGGGCGGGGCGGCACAGCGGTCGATCGGCGCCCGGTCCGGGTCAGAACCCCCACAGCGCGAGCTCGTCGAGCAGGGTTGCGAGCGACGGATGCGCGGCAAGCTCCCGATAGAGCCAGCCGTGTCGTTCCCTGGCCTCCGCCAGCTGCTGCCGCAGGAGGTCCTGGTCTTTCTCCGAGGCCGCCTGCCGCATCTCTTCGAGCAGGCGATGGCCGTGCGAATCGAGCCGCTCGCCATGCCGCGTCAGGAAGGAGTCGAAGGCGTCCCGGACGCGCGCCGCGTGCGACTCACCGTGTCCCGCGTTCTCTTCGTCGGTCACGTTCTCTCCCGGCGCGTCCTCATGCGGTCACCAGACGCCGCTTCCGCTCGATCGAGGAGGCGATCATGCCGGCGTGATGGCGGCTGTTTTCGATGAAGATCCTTCCAATCTCCGAGCCTCCGAGGATCGCGCCCGCCAGGTAGAGGTTCGGGACATTGGACTCGAGGGTATCGGCGTCGTGCGCCGGCACGCGCAAGGGTCCTTCCAGGCGGACGCCGCAGCGCTCGAAAAGCGAAAAGTCGGGCTCGTAGCCGATCAGCGGGAAGACGGCGTCGGCCTCGACCGCGCGGCGGCCCTCGGGCGTTTCGGCGAGGACGGTGCCGGGGGTGATCTCGACCACTCGGGCGCTGAAGAGCGCCCGGATCGCCCCGCTGCGGATCCGGTTCTCGAGGTCGGGCTTGATCCAGTACTTGACGCGGTCGGACAGCGCGGGGGCGCGGACGAGAAGGGTCACCCGCGCCCCGTGTCGGTAGAGATCGAGGGCCGCTTCGCAAGCCGAGTTCTTCCCGCCGACCACGACGACGTCGCGGCCGTGGAACGGATAGCCCGAGACATAGCGGGAATGGACGTGCGACAGCTGGTCACCCGGCACGCCGAGCCGGCGCGGATTGTGGAAGAACCCGGTCGCGAGAATTCCCGCCGGCGCGAAGAAGGATCTCGCTTCACTGCCAACCAGGACTTCGACCTCGAGGCCCCCGCCCGGCCGCGGCGCCATGGCGCGGATCTCGGTCTCCGGAACCACCATGACCCCGAAACGCTCGGCGACACCGCGGTAATAGGCGAGGGTTTCGAGGCGTGTGGGGTGCGCGTCGGGGACGGAGAAGGGAACGCCGGCGATGTCGAGGAGGTCGCGCGTCGAGTACCAGCGCATCTCCTCGGGAAACTGGTAGATCGAATGGAGCAGGAAGGCCTTCTCGTAGCAGACGGCCGGAATGTCTCGTCGCTGGAGCTCCACGGCGCAGGCGATCCCCGTCGGCCCGGCGCCGACGATTGCGACCGGAGAGGACTCGCTCGGCACGGGGGCGATTCTATTCTCTGGCCGCGGCGACGGCGTGGAGCTCCTCGATCGAGCGCACGACGCCGGCCCGTGCGACGAACTTGACCCGGCGCAGGTTCGCGATGTCCCGCGTCGGGTCGGCCGAGAGGACCAAGAGGTCCGCGTCCTTGCCCTTCTCGACCGACCCCGTGTTTTTCTCGACACCCATCGCGAGTGCCCCGCCGCGAGTCGAGACCACCAGCACCTGCATCGGCGTCAAGCCCGAGGCCTGCATCGCTTCCATCTCGGCGTAGACGGACGGGCCGTGGAGCGTCAGGGGGTTCCCCGCGTCGGTACCCATCGCGATCGGGATTCCGGCGTCGAAGACGCGCTTCAGGTTGGCGCCGCCGAAGCGTTCCCAGTCGGCGACCCTCCGCTCCAGTCCGGCCAGCCGATCCGCGGAGACCGGCAGCAACGTCGCCGTTTCCGCGACCTTCGCCAGCGTGGCCGGATCCACGCAGCCGTTGGGGTCGTCGACCCTCGGCGGCGTCTTCGCGGCCGCCGCCTGGTTCATCCGAAGATAGCCGCCGGCGACCGTGAGGGTCGGACAGTAGATCGTGCCGCTCTTCTTCGCGAGGGCGAGGAACTCTTCATCGACCGGCTGGTCGGCGACCCCGTGCACCAGCAGCTTCGCGCCGGCCCGCAGCGCGACCTTCGCCTCGGCGAGGCCGGTCGCGTGAACGATGAGCGGGAGACCCGCCTTTCGGGCCTCTTCGCCGGCCGCGAGCACGGCCGGTGCGGAGGCTTCGACCGGCTGATCCTTCGTGACGATGTACCAGACCTTGACGGCGTCCGCGCCCCGGGCGGCGAGGTATCGGACTCCGCCGCGCCCTGCTTCGGGGTCCTTTAGATAGATGAACTGCCTTTCGGCGGGGAGGTTCAGCCAGTGATCGGACGTCGAGAGGAGCGGTCCGGCCGCCGCGACGCGCGGCGCGCGTGCATCGGCGCGCTCGCGCTTGGCCATCCCGATGGTCCAGGGATACCCGCCGACGTCGAAAACGGAAGTGATCCCCGAGCAGAGCTGCGAGCGGAAAAAGCGCTGCGGGTTCGCCTCGAGGTCGGCTTCGACGCGCTCGTAGGGGTACCGGTCGCGCGCGTCGATCGAGTCGGGACGTCCGTCGGCCCAGCCGGTTTGCGAGAAGTGCACGTGCGCATCGATGAGGCCGGGCGTGATCCACATCCCCGAGACGTCGGTCACGGAGACGCCCCGGGGAATCTCGCACCCAGGCCCGGCGCATTCGATCTTGCCGCCGCGCAGCAGCACGACCGCGTTCGGAACGGGCGCCGCCCCGGTGCCGTCGACGAGGATGCCGCCCTTCAAGGCTCGGGGCGGCGCGGGAGTCCCGGCGGGTGCCCCGAAAGCCGTGGTCAAAGCGATTTTCCACTCGGAGCCGGTCCAGAGGAACAGACGCTCCGAGAGACCGGACTGCTCCTCCGAGCCGTATCGGACGCGGTAACGGTAGGTTCCATAAACGACGCCGGGCCGCACGAGGACCAGTTGAAGGTCGCTCGCTTCGAAGGTGTCGGGCCAACGGTCGCCGGCGCTCTTCGTGATCTCCGTGAAGCCCAGTCGCGGCCCTTCGGGCCCGACGAGTGCCAGCGTCGGCGCGTCGAGGTAGCAAGCCAGGTAGGCCGAGCGGTCGCGATTCCGGATGGCCTCGAGATTCTTCTCGAAGAGCGCGCGTGCGCGGGCGGTGTCCGCGGGCTCGGCCGCCGCCAGGTGGGCAGCCGCAGCCGGCAGGAGGCTCGCGGCGAGGGCAAGTGCCGCCACGAGGGTCCAGGAACGCCGAAGGTGAGCCGTCATGCCGAGCCTCCTCCGTTGGCGAGCCCGCGGGAAAACGTGCGCCGGAAGTATATTCAGGCGTCCGCTCGGCCTTCAGCGGCTACCATATTCCCGTCGTGGAGGGGACATGATCTAAATCGCGTCTTTTCCCGAGCGGTACGTGGGCAGCGACGAGCTCGACACAGGGCATTGCGCGCGCCTCGTCCAGATCGCCACGGGCGCCCCGAAAGCGAGTTTTTGGCGCCGCGGCGAGAAGGTTCGCGGCAACTCGATCATCGCCTATGGCACGGCGATCGCGACGTTCGAGTTGGGCGGGCTCTTCGATGAGTTGACGATCTGCGGCCCCGTCCTTTACACCAACAGAACGGACCACACGGCACACGCCGCGCTATACGTGAGCCAGGACGAGAACGGCATCAAGATGATCGATCAGTGGCAGGGCCGGGGAACGGTCGGCTACACGACACGTGACTTTCTGCCGCACAAGTTTCCGATCGAAAGTGGCGACAACGACTACGTCATCGAGGGTCCCCCCTACCTGAACGTGGCCGTGCTGCCCGACCGCTCTCAACCGCGGTAGGACGGCTGAGGCCGGCCTCGCGGGGTTTGGAGGGCACCGTTGCGCCCCTCGCGCGCCTTCGTTTTTCCGCACCTCTTTGCGGGCTCGGACGGCAATTGTCCGGGCGGCCGCTCGATTCTCGTTCGACGGGGAGGGCGCCGCAATGTGGCAAAGGCTCGACCGGATTCTCGAGGGCTGGAATGAGCGCGGCAGGGAAAGGCCACTACGCTGCGAAGCGTGTGGCGGGCCTCTCGGGCCCGATCCGGCTCTCGTGATCGAAGCACCCGCTTCCGGACAGCGGCGCCGCGTCTGTTCTCCCGAGTGCCTGCCGGCGGTCTGGAAAAAAATGGTGGCCAGGCGACAGAAACTGTCAAATTGAGCTTTTCTCCCCCTTCAACGGAGTGTCACTGGATTCCTGGCCTTCGGGTCAGGTAATTGAGAAACACCTTCGAATCAACGACTTGGGCTGTCAGGCCCAAGCTGGCGCTCCGCTTGCTCTCTCTCCCAGGGCATGAAGATCGAGGTTAGGCCCCCAGAGCCCGATCCGAACCTCAGCCGCGAAGGCAGCCTCGGCCCGGTCGAGGTTCTCGAGGGAGGGGACGAGTTCCTCGAAGCCATTTCGATGCGGTTGAACGAGATCATCCGCAAGCCGAGCGGGCGGTTCGTCATTTCCTACGTCCCCGGCCAACCCGGTTCGAAGACCCCTCCCCGGGTGCAGTAGCCCGCCTCTAGGCCTCCGGAAGCCAGACCTCCTCTCCCGTTTCGACAAAAAAGAGACCGGCTCGGGTCGGTCGGCGCGTCAGTCGCTCCCAGTAGCTCCGGTAGAGTCGAATCTGCGGCGCGTAGAACGCCGTGAGTGCCGCGAGCTTTCCGTCGACGCGGTCTGACTTGTAGTCGACGAGTATCCAGCCATCGTCCTCCTCGAAAGCCAGATCGATGGCACCGGAGAGAAGCGTCTGCTTCGGGCCCTCGGATCGGCCGAGCTCGCGGCTGTCCACGGAGACGGCGAAGGGGACCTCCACCAGGCGCCGCTTGGCCGCGAGCGCGCGCCGCCAGAGGGGCGAGCCACGCACGGCTTCGACCAGACGCACGGCTTCCTCCAGGTCCCCGGGTTGACGGTCCTCTTCGGCGAAGAGGTTCGCCGCGTAAGCGCGCGTGTCGAGCACCGGGTCCCGCATCAGCGCTTCGAGCAACCCGTGGATGATCCGGCCCCACTCCATCCCACGGCCGGTGTCCTCGCGCGCCGGTCGGGCATCCACGGCGGAGTGGGAAAGGCTCGTGACCGACACGACCGCGTAGGTCGGTTCGCCGGAGAGCCGGCGACACTCGGCGCGCCGATATCGAAACGTCTGCGGATCGGGAGCGGTGTCGCCGTCCGAGGGCGCCTCGGGAACCGGCGTCGGACCAGGCCGCGGCAGATCCGTGGCGAGTCCGGAGGCGAGCTCCGACCACGGCCCGGACGCCTTCCCGTCTTTCGACGTCCTCAGACTGACGACCAGGGTTTCCTGGGCGCGAGTCGCTCCGACGTAGAGGAGCCGCCGGTTCTCGGCGGCGTCGAAGTCCCTCTCGGCGCGTTCCATGTCTTCCCACCCGGGCGGCCGTGCGATCTCTTCGTCGCCAAAGTCGCCGAATGTCCGGGCGATGCGGAAGTAGCCGCGTGGCGGATCCGAGTCGCGGTCGATCCAGAAGCTGCGCGCCCGGCCTCCCCTCGAGGCGGGCTCGGCCAGGAACACGACGGGCGCCTCGAGCCCCTTGGCCCCGTGCAGCGTCAGCAGGCGCACCGCGTCGGGCCGGCCCGGCTCGACACTCATCTGCTCGATGAGGCTTTCCTGCCGCAGCCGTGTGAGCTCGCCAACGACGGCCGGGAAGCCGAGTCCTTCCGCGGAGAGCTGCCGTGCCGCGGCGAGGGCCTTGAGCAAGTTGCCGGCCCGGCTCTCGCCGAGGTTTCGGGAGGCGGCAAGGGCGACCCAGCCGACCCTTTCGGCAAATCGAGCAATCGCGGCGGCCGGGGGCAGCGTCTCGACCAGCGTCTCGGCCCATCGCAGGATCCCAAGCGCTTCTCGGATCCGCGGGTCGGCGGAAAGCGGGACCTCCGAGCGGAAGGAGAACCGCCCGCCCGCGCGAGCGAACCGGTACAGCGCCTCATCGTCCACTCCGAAGAGCGGTCCCCGGAGCGCCGCGACGAGCGGCACCGGGTCGTCGGGATCCGCCAGGGCGGCCAGAGGCATCAGGAGATCCTCGAGCTCCTGCGAGTCCCCGAAGGCGTCGCCGCCGCCCTGCTCGTACGGGATACCACGATCCTCGATCGCCCGGGCATAGGCGGCCATGAACTTCCGCTTGCGGAAAAGGAGCAGGAAGTCTCCGGGCCGGCGATCCCCCTTTCGGACGGCGGCGGCGATGTAGTCGGCGATCCGGGCGGCGTCGTGATCCACGACGGGCTGGTTGGAGCGGCTCGGATCGTAGGTGGCGATCCGGAACGCGACCGGCCCGGGCGGCTGCTCGGGCCGGCACGGGACGAGCGGAGCGTAGGTGGGTTGTTCCCGAGTCGGCGCCTTCGGGAAGAATCGGCCGAAGACTCCGTTGACCCATTCGCACAGCGGCGCATTCGACCGGAAGTTCACCGACAGCCGCACCACGCGGCCGCACTGCGAAATCCGATCCCGCACGACTTGGTAGGTTTGAATGTCCGCGCGCCGGAAGCGATAGATCGATTGCTTGGGATCTCCGACGACGAAGAGCGAGCCGGCTACCGGTGTGAGCCGGCGCCAGTCCTTCTCCTCGCTCGAGGCCCCGGTCAGATAGAACAGGATTTCGGCCTGGATCGGGTCGGTGTCCTGGAACTCGTCGACGAGGATCGGAGTGAATCTCCGGCGCAGCGCCTCCCGGACGTGGGCGTGGTCGCGCAGGAGGTCTCGGGCGCAGACGAGAAGGTCCTGGAAGTTCAAGCGGCCTTCGCGGCGGCGCCAGGCCGCGTACTGGTCTCGGGCCTCGACCAGGACGGCCATCACGTCCGGATAGACGTGCTCCCCCCAGGCCGCGAGCGCGGGCTCGACGACCTCTTCCTGGAGCGCCTCGAAGGGCTTCCGGAACGCTCCGGAACCCTTGGCGGCGGAGCTCCCGCGAAGGACGCGGAGGATCTGGACGAAGTCGGCGCCGCGACTCGAATCGAGAAGCCCTCGGAGCCGCTCGGCCCGCCGCACGGCTTCCTGAAAACCGGTCCAGCCTCCCGCCGGAGCCTGCGCCGGAAGAGCCCGGGCGGCCCGGTCGAGAAATTCCTCGATCACCCGGCGCGCGCGGGAGAAGTCCGGCTCGGGGCCCCCGGGGCCCGCGGCCACCTCGACATCCGAGTTGTCGCAGACCTTCTGGAAAGATTCCCGGAGGTCGTCCAAAGGAATCCCGAGCTCGATTAATCGAGCGAGACGCCGGTCTTCCCGAAAGAAGAGACCCTCGCAGAATCGGTCCCATGCCTCGTCGCGCGCGACACCGTCCTGTGGCTCGTCCATCTCGCGGAAGCGCGGGTCGAGGCCCGCCTCGACCGGGCGCTCCCGCAGCAAGCGGGCGGCGAAGGCGTGGATGGTCCCGATGAAGCAGGAGTCGATGCCGTCGAGCGCGGCGGCCAAGTGCGTCCGGCGCGCACCGTCCGCTTCCTCGCGAAGCGCCTTCTCGAGGGCGTTCTGGAACCGCTGGCGCAGCTGCGCCGCGGCGCGGATCGTGAAGGTCACCGCCGACAGGCGGTCGACCGGCGTCGTGCCCGTTGCGACGAGCGCGGCCATCCGATCGATCAGGCTCTGTGTCTTGCCCGTTCCGGCGGAGGCCTCGACCAAGAGCGTCGTGCCGAGGTCCTCCCGGATGGCGCGGCGCTCCTCTTCGTCGGGCAGCGGAACCGCGGCGGGCCGATCAGTCTTCCGCATGGATCTCCCGGAAGGCGCAGAGAACGGCGTCGACGCTCCGACCGAGCTTCTCCTTGGCTCGGCGGGACGCTTGTTTCGCCCCGCCGCAGACCTGCGCGAGCTCGCAATTCTTGCAGTCCTCCTCCGAAAGGGCGTGAGGGAACATTCCCGCCGCAACGAGATCGAAGAGGCGGCCGAGGACCCGGCCGGCCTCCGGCCGATCGATGGGCATGACGATTCGCTGCCCCTCGCCGCGGCGTCCGGGCAGGAAGTATCCGGACTGGGAAACCTTGCTCGGCCGGCCGGCGCGCTCGAGCAGCGCCTCGAGGGCCATCGCGTAGAGTGCCGGTTGAATCTGGCGGCCGCCCAGGAGGCCCCTGCCCTCTCGAATGCCCCAGGCGCTACCCGTCTTGTAGTCCCAGACGTGGAATGTCCCGTCGCCCGCTTCATCCACCCGATCGATCGACCCCCGCAGACGCAGCCGGGCGCCTCGGCCGGCGGGGATCTCGACCGGATCGGAGCTGGCGACTTCGGACCGCGTCTTTCGGGCTTCTCGAGCCATCCCGAAGGGAACCTCGAAGAAGCGAGGGGTCACGTTGCGGCAGTGCTCTTCTTCGTTGGCGAGCAGCGTGCTGCAGGCGAAGAGAATGTCGTCGCGTTGCATGGCGAAAGCGAGTTCGCTCGGAGGGGGCACGCGCTCGCGCCACTGCGACATCCGCCGTTCGGCCAGGGTCTCGAGGCGGTCGCGATGTCGAGCCACCTCGGGCCTCTGTCCGGCGGCCGTGATCTCCTCGAAGAAGTCCTTGAAGACCTCGTGCAGCAGGCTTCCTCGGCTGCGGGGGTCGAGCCAGACCGCCGGATCGCGCTCGAGATCCTCGGGGGGTCGGACTCCGAGGACGTTTCGGAGGAAGTAGGCGAACGGACAGTGGGCCAGCTCCTGAATGCGGGAGGCGGAGATGGGCTCGCCGCTCGACCGCGGGTCGAGCTCCGGCGTGCCGGAGCGGACCCAGCCGTCCCAGACGGTGAACTCGTCGCTCTCGCGCGCCTGCTCGGCGCGCAAGCCATGTTCGAGCCACGGATACGCGCTTCGCACGCGGGTTGCCGCGATCTCCCGGCGCCCCGCCGCGGCGGCGTCCCTCAGGTGACGAAGCCACCACTCGCTTTCGTCGAGTGCCTCGGCTTCCGCCGGGACAAATCCGGCGGCCGACGGCAGCGAGCGCAGGAGGTCCCGGTAGTCGGCTTGCGGGAGGCCCGACTGGGCGCGGTAGAGCTCGAGAAAGAAGGGCGAGGGCGCCGGCTCGCTCGATTGCGATAGGTTGCGCAGGTCGAAGCAGGAGTAGCTCGCGGTGAGCGCTCCGCGCAGGCGTGCCAGGCACGCGCGCAGCGCGGCCGCGGACTCGCGGGGTCGATCCCGCCAGAGCGGCAGCAGCGGTGTCGGAAGGGCCTCGTTGATCTGGCGTCGCTCGGCGTCGAGCAGGATCGGGTCTTCCAGGTCCGGTCCCGGATGCCTCGTCTCGTCCAGGCCGAGCAGGAAGGTGTGCCGCCGCCCGGAGAATCCGCCGACGCGGAAGAAGGCGACGTGGATCCGGCCGGGGCGGGGACGATCTGAGGCAACCGAGAGGCTGGCGACCGCGTCGCGAAGCCGCTCGATCGCCGCCGGGACGGAAAGGCGCAGCGAGGGCAACTGCTCGAACTCCCGGAACAAGACATCGAGCGCCGTCTGGGCCGTGCCGTCGAGCTCGTCGCTCGTGCGGGCAAGCTCCGAGACGAACGTCCGCACTCCTCGGGCCAGGCTCGGCAGGTCTCCGATGCCTTCGCGGGATTCCGGCGCGAGGGCGAGCGCCCTCTGGAGCAGCCGCCGCGCCTGCCGGGCCGCCTCGAGATCGCGGCGGCGAGCTTGCGCGCGCGACGTCTCGCCGGCGTCGTCTTCTTCCGGCGCCCGCGCTCGGTCCTCGGGTTTCTCCAGATCCGCGATGAAGCGGTCGAGCAGAAGGAGTTGGCGTTGCCGCCCCCAACCGAGCCGGGCGCGCCGAAGGACGCGGACGACGGCCCGGGAGCCGGCCGCCGGCGGGGCCCCCTCGAGCCCTTCGAGGGTCAGCGCGCCGGAAGCGAGCGCCTCCCGCAGCACGTCGGCGGCGAAGTCCTGGCCGATCCAATCGAGGAAGGCGAGGGCGGCCCGGCCCGGCCGTGTGTAGGCGACGGCGATTCCGCCCGCGAAGCTGCACGGAATCTCCTGCTCGCTCGCGAGCTCCCAGATCAGGGCAGGGTAGACCGCGGGGTCCGTGTGCAGAATCTCGACCTCGTCGAACGGAATGGACTCGCGCAGAATCCGGCGGAAGACCTCGCGGATCTCGTTCTCTTCTCCGGTGGCGCGAAAGAGGCGAGCGTCCTTGGCGATCGCGACCCAGGTCTCGGGAGGGTCCGCCGCGAGCTCGATGACTTTCCCCGCCGAGAGTTTCTCGAGAAATCGTCGCTCGAGCGAGGGCAGCTCGGTGATCGCCGGGAGCAGATACTGCGCTTCGTTCTCGCGCGTCCCGTGCGAGTCCGCCGCCTCGAGCGCACGGCGCAGGATTTCGATCGCGTCTACCCAACGTCCGCTCTCGAGCGCCGACGCATGCCGCCGGAAAACCTCGCGAAGCTCGCGGTGTTTCTTGGGGTCCACGAAGGCGCCCGCGGGAAGCCGGTCCGGCTCGAGTCCGGCGGCGCGGATCTCGTCGAGGGTCGACTGCAGGGCCCGGTGCAGCCCGGGCCGGTCCGACAGGCGGCCGAAGTAGGAGTCGGGGCCGAGCGCCTGCGCGCAGGCTTCCTCGACGAGCGCGAGGGCCTGGGCGCGCGAGAGCAAACGCAAGCCGTCGCGGGCAAGACCCGGACCGACGAGGGAGTGGGCCAGCGTCCGCGCGGTCTCCACGCGCAGGTTGATCCAGGCCGTTCCGGAGCGGGCGAGGCGCTCGACGAGCTGGTGGCCGATCGAGAGGGTGGGTGCGACGAGAACCTTCTCGGCGAGGGGCTGCTCGCGGCACACGCGGGCGAGCTCCTCGACGAGGCGGGAATCGGTCGGCGGTTGCGGCGCGTCGTCGAAGGGAAGCAGGGGCTGAAAGGCCACAGGGAGGCTCATTGTGATCGCTTCGGGAGTTTTTCCAAAGTCACGGCGGCGAGGACCGATCGTTTCCCGATCGATGGGACAGACGAAGTCCGAGCGGGCGCCGAGGCGGATGCCCGTAAGATCCCTGCATGGGTCGCCGCGCGCTCGCCCGTCTCGGCTTCGCGGCGACGGGGATTCTCTACGTCACGATCGGTCTGACCGCGGCGCGGGTGGCGTTTGCCGGAGCTCGCGACCGCATCGCGGGAATGCCGGGGGCGCTGCGGCTGCTGCTGCGTCAGCCCCACGGCCGCCTCGTGCTCGCCGCGGTGGCCGCCGGCCTCGCCGCGTTCCTGTTTTGGCATCTGCTCGAGGCCCGCCGTCGGGGCCGGACATTCGAACGCCTCGCGCACCTGCTCGGAGCCGCCGGGTATGGCGCTCTCCTCTGGAGCGCGGTATCGCTCTTGCTGCGCCTGCGCCAGGAGAGTCCGCGACTGGAGCGGACCGCCCTGGCGTGGCTCCTCTCCCGGCATTGGGGAGTCGTTGCGGTGGAGGCGGCGGGCGCCCTGACGATCGGCGCGGGGCTCCTGGAGATCGGGCAGGGCCTGACCGGCCGCCTGCGAAATCGCTTTGCGACCCGATGGCTCCCGACCGACGCTGCCCGGTTTGTGAAGAGGATGGCGCGCTTCGGGCTCGCCGCGCGAGGGTTCGTTCTGGTCGTGATCGGCGTCTTCCAGGTCCGCGTCGCCGTGGACCTCGATCCCGACGAGTTGTCGGAGATCGGCGGGGCGTTGAAGGCTCTTTCTCGGGCTCCCGCGGGTGGGCCCTTGCTGACCGGCGCGGTCTCGCTGGGCCTGGTGGCTTACGGCCTCTACATGGGTGTCCTGGCCATCGCGGCACGCCAGAGGTGAGATCGCGAGGGGCACCTTTAGGCCATGCCCCATTTGTTACAAAAGGTGGCGATTGCAGAGAGGCTCTTGCCACCCGGTCCCGGCAACTCGTTTCGGGCGAGGGCCTTGTCCGATGGCCGCGGGATTGCGACAGAAGTGTCGGGCAAGTGAATCAACGGGCGTAAACGGCGGGGAGGAGAAAAGATGGGCGTCTTGGATGAGCGGCGGACGACTCAGCTGACGGTCGATCACTCGACGCTCTCTCGCGAGCCTACGGGGACCGACGTGCTTTACCGCGTGAGGCTCTCGGGCCCAGTGGCGGTTGCGTGGGCGGACGCCTATCGCGTTCTACAGAGCGATTCCACGGCATTTCGCCGCTTGCGCCTGGACCCCGCGGCGGGAATCGTCTCGTTTTCGTGCCGGGCGGTCGACGGCCCGACTCAGGTGATCGACGCTCTCGAGCGCCTGGATGAGCTCGTCCAGCGCGTCAACCTCCGGGTCGCGATGCGCCCTTCCGCGCCCGCCCTGCGATTGGGCGTCACGCCTTGATCCGCGCCAGAATCCCCGAGATCCGCTTCTTCTGAGTCTCGTCCGTGGCCAGGGCCAGGGCCTTGCCGTAGTACAGGGCGGCGAGCTTCTTGTCTCCCTTGGCCAGATACGCCTCGCCCAGGCTGTCGCAGGCGTTCCAGGACTTCGGATAGTCCTTGACGTTCTTTTGGAACACCGCAATCGCCTCGTCGATCTTCTTCTGGCCGAGGAGCTGATAACCGTAGGTGTTGAGATCCGCCTCCTTGGCGACCTGCAGCGCTTTCGCGTTTAGCTCGGCGGCGGCCTTCGCGTCGCCTTTCTTTTCGAGCAGGTCCGCCTTGGTCTTGAGGTTCGTGAAGCTCTGGTTCATCGTGATCGACCGGTCGACCCACTGCATCGCTTCCTCGAGGTTGACGTTGTTCTGCGCGCAGTAGGCCGCGGCGTTGTTCCATCCTTGCCACGAGAAGCGGGGAAGCCCTCTCAATTGAAGGCGCAGGCTCTCGACGACCACCGAGGGCGTGTCGACCGTGATGTGGATCGGGACCGCGAGTTCTTCCCAGCGCAGGACCGCGGTGACGGCGCCATCGGTTGGATCCTCGAATGTATAGCTCAGCCGCTCCTCGAACTCGGATCGCCTGGGTTGGACGGTGACGCGCAGGGCATCCTCCTTCGGGTCGTAGCTGAAGCTTCCCCAGGCGCTCGAGACGTTGCTGAACGCCACGGTCCAGTCCTTCTCCGTCGGAATCATGTGCAAGCCATAGGTCCCCGCCGCGAGCTTCTGTCCCTCGACCATGACGGGCGAGCTGAAGGTGATGACGGTGTTCTCGTTGGCTCCCGCTCTCCAGACTTCGTTGTAGGGAACGAGCTCTCCCCAGATCTTCCGCTTGCTCACGGCCGGCCGGTGATAGCGAACCCCGATCTGGGTCACTCCGACCGTTTGGGACACGGATGCCTCGGGGCTCGGCTGGGGCAGAACGAGCGGCGGAACCTGCGCCCGCAGGTGCGTCGCGCCCGTAGCACCGAACAGGACGATCGCGACAGCCAATCGTGCGGTAGATCTCATCTCTTCCTCCCTCGACCCCCGGCCGGCTCTCGGCCGCGGCGGGTCACTGAGGCTTCTTACGGAAGGGAGGAATCGAGGTTTTCGGCGCCGCCCGCGGCGGAAATCCGTCCGTTCGTCCCGGAGAAGCGCCGCCGTCCGGTCAACCGTTGCGGCGCTGGAACTCCTTCATGAAGGACGCGAGCGCCTCTACCCCCGCCTTCGGGAAGGCGTTGTAGATCGAGGCGCGAATTCCTCCGACGGATCGATGTCCCTTCAGGCCATCGAGCGTGGCGGCCTTCGACTCGGAGACGAATTGCTTCTCGCACTCCTCGGAGGGGAGGCGGAACGTCACGTTCATGTTCGAGCGGCTTCCGGGCCTCGCATGGGCGCGATAGTAGCCGCCGGAGGCGTCGATGGCGTCGTAGAGGATCTTCGCCTTCTCGGCGTTTCGGCGCCCGATTTCGGGCAGCCCTCCCTGCGCGAGCGCCCATTTCATCGTCAGCCGCATGATGTAGATGCCGAAGACGGGCGGGGTGTTGTAGAGCGACTTCTCCTTGGCGTGCGTGTTGTAGTCGAGCATCGTCGGCAGATTCTTCGGCGAGCGCGCGAGCAGGTCCTCCCGCATGATCACGAGCGTCACTCCCGAGGGCCCCAGGTTCTTCTGCGCCCCGGCGTAGATCAGCGCGTACTTGCCCAGGTCGATCGGCCGGCTGAAGATGTCGGAGGAAGCGTCGCAGACCAGCGGCACGGCGCCCACCTCCGGCTCCCGCGCCCACTCCGTGCCGAAGATCGTGTTGTTGGAGGTGTAGTGAACGTAGGCGGCGCCGGGATCGAGCCGCAGCTCTCCCTGCTCCGGGATCCGGCTGAAGTTGTCCGACTCCGTCGTGGCGGCGATTTGGACACTGCCTACCTTCTGGGCCTCCTTGACCGCCTTCTTCGACCAGGAGCCGGTGACGATGTAGTCCGCCTTTCCCCCGGGAGGCAGGAGGTTCATCGGGACCATGGAGAACTGCAGCGACGCCCCGCCTTGGAGAAACAAGACATGGTAGTTGCCCGGAATGCCGGCCAGCTTACGGATGTCGGCCTCGCATCCCTGGATGATCTCCTCGAAGGTCTTCGAGCGGTGGCTGATCTCGAGGATCGACATGCCGACACCGGGCAGCGCCATCAGGTCGCGCTGCGCCTCCTCGAGGACCTCCTCCGGCAGGACGGCCGGCCCGGCCGCGAAGTTGAAAATGCGTGTCGCCATGGTCTCCTCCCCGAGGTCGGCAGTATAGAGAAACCGCGGAGGACTCGCCGCCGAGAGGCTACAGCGCGAGCACGGCGAGCTCGATGATGTCCGGTGTGCTCTGGCGCATCGCGTCCAGGGCCTGCGGCGCGGGCTCGCCGTCTAAGTGAATCCGCGCGACCGCCGCCCGGGCGCCTTCGAAGACGATGTTTTCGGTTTCCTGGACGTTGATGCCCGCTTCCTTGAGCCGATCGAACACGGCGGCGAGCACGCCGACCCGGTCGAAATGGCGTACGACGAGCAGGTGAGTCGCGGGAGACTTCTTCGCGAGATTGACGACGTTGGGTGCGCGGCCCCGGTCCCGATACTCCCGCACGATTCGAACCGTCTCGGCCGCGATCGCCTCCTGAGCCTGATCGGTCGAGGCGCCGATGTGGTGGGTGCCGATGACCCCGGCGGCGCGGAAGATCGGGTCGACGATCTCGCCCGTGCCTCCCGCGGGCTCGCCCGCGAAGACGTCCAGAGCGGCTCTAATTCCTTTCTCGCGGATCGCCTTCTCCAGAGCCGCCTGATCCACGACTTCGGCGCGCGAGGTGTTGACGAAGAACGCACCGGGTTTCATCGCCCCGAAAAACCGTCCGTCGCAGAGGTTCCGCGTTTCGGGCTTCAAGGCCAGGTGGACACTCACGATGTCGGCGGCCGAGGCGACTTCGGCCGGCGAGGCCTTCGGCTGCACTCCGAGCGACTGCGCCTTTTCGGGCGTCAGGCTTCGGCTCCAGGCCACGAGGGGCATCCCGAAGGCTCGCGCGCGCGGGACCATCTCCCTTCCGATGCCGCCGAGTCCGAGAATACCCAGTGTCGAGCCGAAGAGGCCGCGGGCCTTGGCATACTCCTTCTTGTTCCAGACCCCCTGCTTCAGGTCCGCCGCGCCCTCCGCGATCCGGCGGTCGAGCGCGAGGATGAGGCCGAAGGCCAGCTCGGCGACCGCGATCGAGTTCTTGCCGGGACAGTTGGAAACGGAGATGCCCCGCTCGGAGGCGGCCTCGACGTCGATCGTGTTGTAACCCGCCCCTGCGCGAATCACCAGCGAGAGACGGCCCGCCTCGAGCATCGGCCGGCCGACCTTCGTCGAGCGGACCACGAGAACCTCGGCTGCCGAGGTGCGGATCGCCTCCGTCAGCGAGTCGTCCTTGGCGTCGGGCTGGTAGAGCACCTCGCAGCCGAGGCTTTCGAGCCCCTGGAGGCCGCTCTTTTCGAACTTGTCGGCGACGAGAACTTTCATTGGCGGGATTCTATGTTGGCAGCCCGGCGCGACCGGGCGTCAGATCTCGTGGATCAGGAGGCCGTCTCGAAGCTTCGGTTCGAACCAGGTCGACTTGGGAGGCATGATTTCGTTGGCGTCCGAGATGTCCATCAGCTCGGCGAGGGACACCGGATACATCGAGAAGGCCACGGCGGACCTTCCCGAGTTCACCAGTCTTTCGAGCTCCTCGGTGCCGCGCACGCCCCCCACGAAGTCGATTCGCTTATCGGTGCGGACGTCCCGAATGCCGAGCAGTGGTTCGAGCACCCGGCGCTGGAGCCTGTCGGCGTCGAGCGCTTCGATGGCGCCGTCGCCGGTCGGCGGGGGGAGCTCGATCCCGTGCCAGTGCCCGGCGAGGTAGACGCGAACCTCTCCCTTGTGGGCCGGGCTGCCGTTGGCGACATCCCGCACGGGCAAGAGGCGCCGGAGCTCATCGAGAAAGGTCTCGGGGCTCCGCGCGCCCAAGTCCTTGACGACGCGGTTGTAGGGGAGGATCCGGAGCTGGCCGGCGGGGAAGACCACAGCCAGAAAGAAGTTGTAGGCCTCCTGTCCGTTGTGGCTCGAAGCGTCGGCCTGGAGCTTCCGCCGCGCGCGGCTCGCGCTCGCCGCGCGGTGATGGCCGTCGGCGATATAGAGCTGGGGTACTTGCGCGAAGGCCGCGGCGAGCCGCGATCCCCCCTGGCTCCCGAGACGCCAGACCGTGTGCGACACGCCGTCCGGGGCGGCGAAGTCGTAGAGCGGGGTCTCCCGCTTCGCCTCGGCGACGATCCGGTCGATCTCGGGCCGGTCGCGGTGAGCCAGGAAGACCGGCCCCGTTTGGGCGCGCAGCCGCAGCATGTGCCGCGTTCGGTCGTCCTCCTTGTCCGGACGGGTCCGCTCGTGCTTGCGGATGAGGTCGGCGTCGTACTCGTCGATCGAGCAGCAGCCCGCGACCCCGGTCTGCTCGTGGCCGTCTCGGCGGAGGCGGTACGCATAGAGCGACGGCTCGGACTCGGACGTGAGGGGAGCCGCGCGCTTCAGCTTCTCGAAGCTCTCCGCGGCGCGCGCGTAGACGGGCTCGGAGTAGGGGTCCGTTCCGTCCGGGAGGTCGATCTCCGCGCGCGAGACGTGGAGAAAGGAAAGGGGATTGGCTGCCGCCAGAGCGCGCGCCTCGGCGGTCGAGACGACATCGTAGGGAACCGCGGAGACCGCGGCGGCAGCCTCCGGACGGGGCCGCAAGGCGCGAAAGGGCCGGACCGTTGCCATTCTTCTCCGGCCGCGAGCATCTCGCGGCGCGAGGAGGATTCTATGAAATCCCCAGGGCCACGGTTAGAATCGCGGAAGACTCTGAGGACAGCGAGGAGGCGATCTCGATGAGACAAATGACGTCGCGCGGTACCGCCGCGTCGATCGGACTGGTTCTGGCTCCCGTGGCGTTGGTTCTGGCGGCTGATGCGGCTTCCAAGCCGTCCGCGGCTTCGGCGGCGGGCCGCGTGGAACGCGGAAAGTATCTGGTCACGATCTCGGGCTGCAACGACTGCCATACCCCCTGGAAGATGGGGCCCAACGGAGTTCCGGAGCCCGACATGACCCGGATGCTCTCCGGGCATCCCGAGGCAATGAAGCTTCCGCCCGCCCCGGCGGCCTCGGGACCGTGGGTGGCCTCGTTCGCGGCGACGCAGACGGCGTTTGCGGGACCGTGGGGGGTGACCTATGCGATGAACTTGACGCCGGACCAGAACACGGGCATCGGCATCTGGACGGAAGAAATGTTCATCAAGACGATGCGAACCGGGAAGCATTTCGGCACCTCACGGCCCATTCAGCCGCCGATGCCCTGGTACTGGATGGCGAAGGCAACGGACGAGGATCTCAAGTCGATCTACGCCTACTTGCGGACGATTCCGCCCGTCGTCAATCACGTGCCGGACTACGAGGAGCCTCGGCCGGCCAAGGCAGCGCCCGCCAAGAACTAGAGCGGGCGCTCAGAGCGCCGCGAGGAACTGGAAGTACTCTTCGGAGCTCGAGGAGAGCGCCATACCGAAGCCGCTCGGCACCAGGCGCGCCAGCGCTGTCGGCGCCCGGAACGACCGTACGACCCTTCCCTGAAGCGGGATTCGCTTCCCGTCGGGCAGATGGAGCTCGGCCGACACCGAGGTGCCGAGTGTCGGAATGCGAATCGACCGCACGAAGAGGCCCATCGGCGAGAGGTTGTGCGTGAAGCCGTAGTAGGGAGATCCGGCAAGGTGAAATTCGATCACCAGCCGACGCTTGACTCGGGGAAACTTTCGCTTGTCCGCCATGGCGACCGTGAGGACGTCCCACCCCTCCCCGGCCCCAGCATATTCCCACTGCGGCTGGGACGGAGCCACCTTTCTGGTCCGGCCAACGCCCCGGCCTGGACCGGCGCTCGTCTCCATCTTCGCCGGCGCGAGGAGCCCCTCCGAGGCCCGTCTCCAATTGACCGCGCGGCGCCGTATCGCAGCAGAACCTAGCGCGCCAGACGCAGGGAAACCCCGTCCTTGCCGGCGCGCTCGCGCTCCGGCGCCTCGGGCTTCGAGAAGTCCCGTTCGCCGGAATAGACGGCAGCGCACCAATGCCGGTACTCGCGCCGCCGCCCGCGCACGATTTCGAAGTAGAGCGTTCGCAGGCCGGAAGCAATCGGCCCCATCTTCCCGGAGCCGATCGCCCGGTGGTCGATGCGCGTGACGACCGCAATTTGGGCTCCGGTGCCGCAGAAGAACACTTCGTCGGCCAGATAGATCTCCGTCCGGTCGATCGGACGCTCGACGACCGGCAGACCCAGCTCTTTGGGGAGCAGCTCCAGAAGCGTCCGACGCGTGATCCCTTCGAGCACGTTGTCCGTGATCGGCGGCGTGATGGCCGCGCCGTTGCGCACGATGAAGATGTTGGCCGCCGAGGTCTCCGAAACGTGTCCCTCCGCCGTCAACACGATTGCCTCGTCGAAGCCGGCGCGTTGGGCGTCGCTCTTGGCGAAGGCGGAGTTGACGTAGGAGCCCGCGATCTTCCCGCGAGCCGGAATCATGTTGTCGTCGATGCGCCGCCAGGAGGAGATCGTCGCGTGGATGTTCTCGTCGTTGTCGAGGTACTTGCCGTAGGGCATGGCGACGATGGACACCTCGGGCGTCAGGTTGTGAAGCCGAACGCCGACGGACTCATCGCCATAGAAGGCGAGGGGCCGCACATAACAATCCTCGCGGTACAGCTCGGCCCGAAGCAGCTCGACGAGCGCGGCCGAGAGGGCTTCCTCGGTGTACGACAGCTCCATGCCGAGCAGGCGGGCGGACTCGAGAAACCGCCGGAAGTGGTCTCTCGGCCGGAAGACGAAGAGCTCCTCTTCGTCGTCGTTCCAGTAGGCACGGATCCCGGCGAAGCAGGCGGTGCCGTAATTGAGCGCGTGGGTCAAGACACCGACCCGGGCCTCGGAATAGGGAACGATGTGGCCTCGAAAGAACGCGTGACGGGGCAAGGGCATGACGACGTCCTCCTCTCGATTCGGCGACGAAAACGGCCCGATCGCCTGGATCCAATTTCAAGATCCAATCCTCGCCACTCGGCGATTGGTATTACAATCGGACCTTGCGAGGAGGCATTCAATAGCCACTTTGGTGAAAATGGACTGGAAGGGCCGGACGGCTCGGCGGCCGCTCGAATTCGCGCGTGCCCTCGGAAACTGGGCCGAAGGCGAGGGCCCGGCGTACCGGCGGCTGGCCGCGGCCCTGCGTGTGGCAATCCAGCGCGGCGAGGCCGGGCCCGGTGAACGGCTTCCCGCCGAGCGGGTCTTGGCGCGCCTGCTTTCCGTCTCGCGCACGACGGTCGTCGCGGCCTACGAGATCCTGCGCCAGGAGGAGTGGCTCGAGAGCCGGCAGGGCAGCGGCACGCGAGTTTGCTCCGGTGCGGCCGACGCGGCGCTGCCTCCCGAGGACGGCTCCGGCTCGGTCCGCGGCCACCCGGTCTACCGGGGCTTGATCGAAGGCTCCAAAGGGACCATCGAGTTTCTGGGCGCCCACCTCTCGGGATCCGACTTTCTCGTGAAGGACCTGGCCTCGTTCGACCGGCGTGCGCTCGCCGAGTTGGCGCGCACCCCCGGGTATCTCCCGATGGGATTACCCGCTCTGCGACGGGCGATTGCCGCGCACCTCTCCGCTCAGGGTCTTCCGACGGCCGAGGAACAGGTGCTCGTGACCTGCGGTGCCCAGCAGGCCGTCGCCATTGCGGCCGCCACCTTCTTGCGGCGGGGCGACGCGGTGGTGCTCGAGAACCCGACGTACCTCGGGGCGATGGACATTTTCACGAGTCTCGGCGCTCGCCTGACTCCGGTTCCGATCGAGCGCGACGGCGTGCGCGCGGACGTCTTGCGCGAGATCGTGGCCCGCACCGCGCCGCGCCTGGTGTACCTGATGCCGACTTTTCAAAACCCAACGGGCGCCCTGATGCCGGAACGCCAGCGGCGGTCGGTGGCGCGGCTTGCCCGCGAGCGAAACCTGCCGGTGGTCGAGGACAACACGCTGGCGGACCTGTCTCTGTCAGGGCCGGCTCCGGCGCCGCTGGCGGCCTACGAGCCGGAGGCCCCCATTCTGACCGTGGGCTCCCTGTCCAAGCTCTTCTGGGGAGGGCTGCGGGTGGGCTGGATCCGCGCCTCCGAGGCGATCCTGACCCGGATTGCCAAGAGAAAGATCATGGCCGACCTGGGAGGCTCGCTCCTGTCGCAGCTGGCCGCGGTGCGGCTCCTCGCTCGCGCCGAGGAAGTGAGAGAGATCCGGCGGCGCGAGATGCGGGAGCGACTCGACTGGTTGACCCGGCTGCTCGCCCGTCACCTTCCGGATTGGACTTGGGTTGCTCCGGCGGGGGGCCTGTCGCTCTGGGTGCGCTTGCCGCGGGGGAGCGCCGACGAGCTCGCGGCGGTGGCGCTGCGGCACGGCGTCTCCATCGTTCCGGGTCCGCTCGCTTCGCCGGACGGCGGTTTTCAGGACCATCTGCGTCTTCCCTTCGTGCTCGATCGGGAGACGATGGAGGAGGGCATCCGTCGCCTGGCGCGCGCCTGGAGCGCCTGCGCCGGTACCACGCCGCGCGCGCGGGCCAGCCTGGACGTGCTGGTCTAGAAGGGCCGCGGGAAGTAGCGCCGCTCGATGTCCTGCGCGATCGTGAGTGCTTCCGGATCCGTTGCCACGCGCACGATCATGTCGCCGGCGCCCACTTCGCCTTCCTCGAGAACGCGCAGGTAGAAGCCGAGTCGGCGGCTTTCGAGCAGCTCTCCGACGAAGGCCTGCGAGCCGGCCTTCAGGCCCATCTTGAAGCAGGGCGCGCGGGGCTTGGTCACTTTCACGAGTGCGCGCCCCACGCGAAAAACGTCCCCGACGTTCACGTCCTCCTCGAGCAACCCCGCGGTCGTGAAGTTCTCCCCGAAGAATCCCGCTGAAAGGTCCGGCCGCCCGAGCGACTCCCGAAAGTACGCGTAGTGCTCGGACGGATAGACGTACACCGCCTGCTCGGGCCCGCCGTGAAAACGCTTGTCGACCTGGACGTCGCCCTCGAGAGTGAGGCGGTTCAGAGCGACGCGCCCCGGCGCCGGCTCCTTGAAGATGCCGGTGTGAACCTCGCCGTGGCGCAAGCGAAAGCGCGCCGGGACGGCCAGATTGACGGAGAGGAGCCGGGGAGCCTGGTCGGCAGGCTTGGGAGACGCGCTCATCATCCCAAGTACGTCCTCTCCCAGGCCGGGTTTCCGTTTCCCGCCGCAGTCGGAGCGAACACCCCGGGTTAAGATCACGCGCCGATCGCCGCCCGAGGAGAGCTGCCCATGCATTTCCTGACTCTTGCCGTGCTCCTTGTGTCCGCATCCGCCGCGCCCGCAGCCGAGAAGGCCGCCGAGAAGCCGCCCGCGGAGAAGCCCTCGGGCGAAATGCCGTCGATTGCCGGTCGGACGCAGGGCCTCGAGCGCCGGGAAGGCTTCCTTGCGTTCTTCTGGGATGCCGGAAGGGGGCAGTTCCTTCTCGAGATCCGGACCCCCGGCGAGGAGTTCTTGTACGGCTCGGGGTTGGCCGGCGGGGCAGGCTTGCTCGAAGTGGATCTGGACCGCGGGCAGTTGGGCGAGCTCGGGGTTTGCCGCTTCGAGCGAGTCGGTCCCCGGGTTCTGCTGGTTCAGCGGCAAACGACGCACGGGGCCGGCGTCGACGATTCCGAGCGCACCCGCGTGGTCGAGGAGTCGTTCCCCTCTTCGATCCGGGCTTCCTTCCCGATCGTCGCGGAGCAGGGGGACCGGGTCTTGGTCGACGCGACCGCGTTCCTGCTCGCCGACGTCGATGTCCTGCCGGCCCTCGGCCGGGCGCACCTCGGGGAGTGGAAACAGGACCTCTCGCGCTCCGCGCTCAACTTCGACCGCACCGGCGCCTTCCCGCGCAACACCGAGATCGAGGTTCTTCAAACCTTCGTCTCGGAGAATCCCCCCGCCAGTGTCGTCAACGTGCTTCCCGATGGCCACACGATGAGCCTGCGCGTGCACCACACCTTCCTGAGACTCCCGGAACCCGGCTACCGGCCGCGCGCCTTCGATCCGCGCATCGGCTTCATTCCGCGACGGCACCTGGATCACGCCGCGCCTTTCACCGAGCCGATCGAAAAGTACTGGGTCTCGCGCTGGCGTCTCCAGAAGAAGGATCCGGCCGCGGCCGTTTCGGAGCCCGTCCAGCCGATCCTGTACTACCTCGACCGCGGGATTCCGGAGCCGGAACGCACGGCGATCCGGGAGGCCGCCCTCTGGTGGAACCACGCCTTCGAGCGGGCGGGATTTCGCAACGCGTTCGTGATTCGCGATTTGCCGGCCGGCGCGACCTTCCTGGACGCGCGCTACTCCGGAATCGAGTGGATCAGCCGGGCGGAGCGAGGCTGGTCGATCGGCGACGCTCAGGTCGATCCGCGCACAGGAGAGATTCTCCATGGCGTCGCGCGCATCGACTCGCACCGGCGCCGGACGACCGCGCGGATGTGGCGCAACCTCGAGCGGCCGAGCCCGGGCAACGCTTGCCGCGCGGCCGAGTCACCCGACCTCTCCTTTCTCGCCGCCGGCGGCGACGAGGCGCCCGGCGAAGAAGCCCTGGTCCTACAGCGGCTGGCTTATCTCTCGGCGCACGAAGTCGGGCACACGCTCGGGCTCGAGCACAACTGGGCCGCGACGACGTTTGGCTGGGGCTCGGTGATGGATTACCTGGCGCCGAACATCCAGATCCGGGACGGCGCCCTCGACCTCTCCGACGCTTACCCGAAGGATGTCGGCTCCTACGACCGCCTCGCGATCCAGTGGGGCTACACCGAGGAGGACGACCCGAAACGTCTGGATGCCATCGTGCGCGCGGGATACGAAGGAGGGATCTTCTACCCGCTGCAGGGAGATCCCCGCTGGGCCGAGTACGACTGGGGGCCGGATCCGGTGCGCTGGCTCTCGACGACGCAGGCGGTCCGCCGCGTGATCCTCGACCGCTTCGGTGCGGGTCAGCTCAAGCCGGGCGAATGGGTCTACACGCTGCAGGAGCGTTTCAACCTCGCTTACCTCTATCACCGCTTCGGAATTCAGGCGGCGCAGCAGTTCGTCGGCGGCCAGTTTCAGGCGAGCGCCGTGGCGGGGGACGGGCAGACGCCACTGGCTTGGGTTCCGGCAGGCAAGCAGCGGGAGGCGCTCGATCTTCTCCTCAATGCCCTCGAGCCCGAGAATCTCGACATTCCCGACCGAGTTCTCGCTGTCCTGATCCCCCCGCCGGACGACACGCGGAAAAGCCGAGAGCAGTTCCCTTCCGAGGCGGGCTCGACGTTCGACCGATTGACGGCGGCGCGCATCCTCGCCGCCCTGATCGTCGACCCGTTGGTCGAGCCCGAGCGCGCCGCCAGGCTCGCTCTCGCGTCGGGACCGGGGGCGTTGACGCTCGATCGAGTGCTCGAGCGGCTGATCGCCGCCACCTGGGGCGCTCGGCCCGATTCCTCGGAGCACCGGGCCGGCCTCCGGCGCGTGGCGCAACGAGAGGTGCTCGACGCGCTCATGGACCTGGCGGCGAGCCCTCGGGCCTCGGTGGAGGTGCGGGCCGCGGTCTTCTCGCGCCTGACTCGCCTCCGCCGGGAACTTCGCGCCCGCCAGCCCGCCGACCCGCTTGCCGAGGCGCACGTGCGCTTGGCCGAACGGGATCTTTCCGAGTTTCTCGAGAGGCCGGAGCGGCGCGCGCCCCGGCCGCCGCGGTTGGAGGCGCCTCCGGGCCGACCAATCGGCGGCTGAGGACGACGAGGCGCCGGCTAATCGGGAGGGCGAACCGTCTCCCGGGCTGGTTCCGGCGGCTTGTCTTCCGCCGGCACGGGGCGCAAGGCCTCGACCACACCGGGCGCGACGGACCGGAGGTTCAGGTCGCGCTGCGGGAACGGAATCTCGATTCCGGCCTCGCCGAGGAGGCGGTGGACAGCGCGGCGCACGGCGCTCTGGAGCGCCAGCCCCTGTTCGAAGCGCCCGGCCCAGACGTGCAGGACGAAGTCGAGCGAGCTGTCGCCGAACCCCATGAAGTAGGCGGCAGGCGCCGGGTCCGTCAGCGCCTCGGGATGATCCGCCCCGGCCTTGAGCAGAAGCCCGATGACCTTCTCGGGATCGGAGCCGTACGCGACACCGACCTTGATCTCGATGCGCCGCCGCCGGTCCGAGAGCGTCCAGTTGATGACGCTCTTGGAGATCAGGTCGCCGTTGGGGACGATCACCTCGGCCCCTTCGGCGGTCTGCACGGTGCTCGACCGAATGCCGATGCGCCGCACGTATCCGATCGACGACCCGACATCGACGAAATCGCCGACCTCGATCGGGCGTTCGAAGAGCAGGATCAGCCCCGAGACGAAGTTGCCGACGAGGTTCTGGAGGCCGAACCCGATGCCCACGCCGAGAGCTCCCGCGAGCAGCGTCACCCGCGACAGGCTGATGCCCGCCGCGCTGAAGGCGAGCAGAACGCCGCCCACGATGATCCCGTACCGGATGGTGGTCGAGATCGTGAACGCCAGACCGGCCTTCAGCGGCAGCCGCGGGAGGATCTCTCCTTCCAGCCAGAAGCGGAGGAGGGCGGCGGCCAGGTACGTTGCGGCGAGGACCGCGAGGAACGTCAGGATTCCCGACACCGACACCGTCGCCGAACCGACCGCGAGGCTGGCGTTCAGGAAACCCTGGAGCAGTCTCGAGGCCTGGTCCTGGACGCCGAAGGACCGGAGCGACCAGATAGCCCACTCGACCGAAAAGAGGAGTGCGAGCAGCCGGCGGAGAGCGCGGCGGATGACTTCGGCGCGGCTCTGCACGAGTCGCAGTGCGCGCGCGGGCCGGGTCACGAGCAGTGTGCTCAGGAACCCGTAGAGCAGCGCGTAGGCGCCGACCGAGATCAGCGCCAGTCCGAGCGAGCCGATCACGCCGTTGCGCAGCAAGCGAGCTGTTCCGATGTAGCCGATGATGGCCAGGACGAAGGCCGCGGCGAGCAGGGTCAGTGCGCCGACGATGACGGCTGTGGTGGCGCGCCGCCATAGGGCTTTCGGAAACGCGCGTTTCCACCGGCCCGAGGCGAGGTCAGCGGCCAGGGCAGCGCCGACCACCGAGACCTGCAGCAGCAGAACCAGCCGATCGAGAAGCGGGTCCTGCTCGTAGAGGTATCGCAGTGGAACCAGACACGCGGCGGCCGTCAGCGCGTAGAGCGAGCGCCAGAGCGTGGGACCGAAAAGGCGCGTCAGGAGCACGGCAGTCGAGACGATGGCCCCGACCCAAACGATTTCGTAGAACAGGACCGGCGCTCCCGGCGGGGCGGCCCAGACTCGGAAGATGAGGGCGGTCAGGATGGCGGCCGCGACAGGCCGATCGATCAGCCGGACCGCGGCCCGCGCGTAGGGATCGACCTTCGCACACTCGGCGGCGGCGCCGCGCAGAAGAAGCAGCACGATGATGCCCCCGAGGAAGAACGCCCAGAAGAGGCCGGCCTCGCGGGGGCCCGCGTTTCGAAGATAGTCCCTCAGCCGCTGGAAGTCCCGCGTGAGCTGCGCCTGCGCCGACCGCCCCATCGGCCGGCCGGCCCAGGCGGTTCGCCAGATCGGGGCCTCGGCGAGGGCGAAGAGGTGGCGCTGGGCCTCGGTTCGGCGGTCCGCCGTCGCAACGCGCGCGGCGGCCAGTGCGCTCCGGATGCGCGAGACCCGGTCGAGCTCCGTCAAGGCCTCGTCGCGACGCGTCTTGATGTCCTTGCGGAGCTGCTCGACCGACGCCGCGGTGGCGGTGACGTGGATGAGAATCGACTCCGGCGCCCCGCTCTCGGTCGCCGACGCGAGGGTCTCGCTCCAGCGGCGGCCCATTCCGGTGAGCCGAGCGAGGTCGGCGTCGAGGGTCCGCGCCCGGGTGGTGAGCGCCGCCTCGAGCTTCGAGCCGGTCACCTCCAGCTCTCGCAGCTCGCCGTCGAAGTCCTGCAGCTGGATCAGCTGCACTTCCTCAGCGGAGGAAAGGGCCGGCTGTTTCAGGAGTCGAGCCCAGCGGGCCTCGATTGCGGCGATCTGCCCCGGGGCATCGGCGACCTCGGGTCCTGGCGCCAGATGGGAAGTCATTTCTCGAACGACTCCCTCCGCGGCGGCGGCGTCTCCCGGAATCTCCGAGATAGCGATGGCGGACGGCGTCGGGGGCGCCGCCGGCGGCGCGGGACCGGTCTTGGAAGGAGCGGAGGCTTCGCCCGTCGGGGTCGGAGCTTCTTCGCAGGCGCCCGCGGCAAGCGCGAGAGCCAGGAGCAGGAGCAGCCAGGCGCCGCGGCGGCGCCCATCGCACCTTCCAAACTCCATCACGGCTCGATCCACGCGCGCACGCGCTCCTCGAGGTACGGGAAGAAGGGATTCCAGGAGATTCGAAGGAAGTCTCCCTGGGAGACCGTGAGCACGCCCCGCTCGCCGCGGGGCGCGAAGGTGCCCAAACGGATTCCTCCGCCCAGCTTGGCGTCGGGCTCGCCTCCGTAGAGCGGATCTTCGGTCGGGAAGGGAACGGCGACGTGGCCGACCGAGAACACCTGCGCGGGCCAGGCCAGGTGGAGAGGGCGCTCGGCGATCGTCTCGGAGCCGGCCGGGGTCGTGCGCGCGACGACGTCGAGCGTGTCGGAGCTGGCATTGGTCACGATCGTGAGCGTGTAGCGGCGCCGGGCGAGCGGGACGACGCGCGCCAGAAACGACGAGTCTTCCGGCTTGACGAACGGGCGGACGCTGGCGATTCGGTTCAGGTCGAACAGGACGAGCTCGCTCCCGTTCTCTTCGAGCGCGTCATAGAGTTTCGTGACCACGGCCTCCGCCAGGATCGTGGCGTCCATGGCCGACTGGAACGCGAGCATCGGAGGGAGTTGCCGGATCCGTCCTGACTTTGCGATTCGGGCGACCTGGGCCTGGATCTCGCCGGTCAGCTCCGACGTCTGCTGTCCCGCGAAGGCGGGGAAGGAGTTGTACTTGAACGGGTTGTATTCGGGCAGAACGTCGAGCCACCGGGTTTTCTCGAAATAGGGGAAGACCGCGAGCCGTCCCACGAACTTCGCCAGAGCGGCGGCCGGCGAGACGCCGATCATCGGCGAGAGAAGCACGATCCGGTTGGCCTTGGGTAGCTTCGCGCCCTCCAGAACATCGAGCGAGTACTTGACGGAGAGCGCGCCGCCGTTCGAGTAGCCGACGAGGAAGAAGGGCTTGCCCTCGCCGATCCGCCGGCGCACGTGGCGAGCGCCGACGCACGTCGCGGCGAGCCAATCCTGCCAGGTCGCCTGCGTCAGCGCTCCCGGCACCGTGCCGTGCCCGGGCATGCGAAGGGCGAGAACGTAGTAGCCGCGGTCGCGGAAGTCCTCCGCCAGGCGGCGCATGCTGTAGGGCGAGTCGGTCAGACCGTGAATCAGCAGCGCCCCGCCGCGGATCTCGGCCGGAACGAGCTCGAAGGTTCGATTCCAGTCGCGCGAGTAGCGGCGGGGGCTCGAGATCCCTTCGGAGAAGTAGCGGTCGGCGCTCGTTCGGTCCTCGGGTGCCAGCCGGTCTTCGATGTTCTCCCGGACTTCGTTGAAGATCTTCTCCTCGCGTTTCAGGTAATCCTCGAGCGTGAAACCCTCGGTCATCTCCGCCGCCCGGAGCTCGGAGGGGGGCACGAAGCGGTGCCACGGCTTCAAGGAGGGCGGCTGGCGCGATTGCCATGCGCGCGCGAGGACGATCGTCGCCAGGACGATCACCGCCGTGACCACCGCACGGCGCAGCCACCGGAACACGAAGCCGGAGGACCCTCCTCTTTGCTTCATGCCGCGGATCATAGCCGCGTCAGCGCGGAAGGCTCGCGGTCCAGTTCGTGACGACGGAGAGAGGTGTCGGTGTCTTCTGCTCGACGGCCGTCAGGGCGACGAGAATCCGCTGATGGTCGGCCGTGATGTCCCAGAATTGCGTGCTCGCGGGAAGGTTCAGAAGGACACGGGGCTGCCCGGCCCGGAATCCGCCCTGCGTCTTGACTTCCACGACCATGAGCTTTGAACCCGGGGCCTGAAAGGCGATCTCGCTCCCGTCGCGGCTCCAGCGAGGAGCCGAGCCGCCCCCTTTCGAGATCTGAATTCGTTCTCCCGGGCCGGGGAAGGGGCGGACGGAGACGTCGCGGACTCCCGATTCGTTCGATACGTAGGCGACCCATCGGCCGTCGGGAGAAAACACGCCGGTTTCGTTCCGCCATTCGGTCTGCAGGTAGGCCGAGGCCTTCTTGTCCGCGACGGACCAGACCCACAACTCGGGCCTTGCGTCGGGTCCCTTTGGCCCAGCCATCTGCCGGAGGAGAATCCACCGCCCGTCCGAGGACCAATCGAGTGGAGCCACTTCCCGTGGGAATGTCGAGAGCAACACGGGCTTTCCCTCTCCGCTCGAGTCGATCACGTAGAACGAAGAGGCGCCGCCGAATGCACCCAGCGCGAAAGCGACACGCCGGCCGTCGGGAGACAACACGGGTTCAGATCCGCCCGTTCCGGAAGTCAGTCGGTTCCGCACGCCGCGTTCGAGATCGTATGACCAGAGGTCGGTGTGACCGCTCTCCTGGCGGAAGATGGAAAGGAGTGCCCGCTTGCCGTCGGGCCACAGGCGCACATCCCAGACCTCTGCCGGCGGCACTTCGGGCGCTCCGCCCGCCTTGCCCGATCGATCGAGCCACGAGAGCCGAATCTGCTGAGGGCCGAGACCTCTCCGATAGACGAGCACACCGGTGGCCGACGCCGAGAAGACCCCCGAGGACCGGACCGAGAATTCGATTTGCTCCGCCACCGGAACCGCCGCGCCCGTTGCCTTGAGGGTCTTCGCGTCGAACGGCAGCGCCATGAGCGTTTCCTCCCGTCGGAAGAGGACGAAGCCCGGCGGGGCGTAGATCGCGTTGGACTTGTCGGGCAGAAGGCGCACGGCCTCCCGCGATTCGGTCGAACCGATGAAGATGCCGAGCTCCTCGTCGCGGACCTTCTCAGATTCCTCGCTTTTCATGGCGAGATAGAGGAAGTGTCGCCCGTCGGGCAGAAAGGAGGGGAAGCGGTGGGAGAGCGCTTCCTCCGACGCCCTCGGAAAGGTCACGGGCGTCGCCGTCCCGCCCATCTCCGAGACACGGTAGATCGCCCCGCCGCCGAGCGGCGCAAAGACGATCGCTCCGTCGCGACCCCAGCTTCCGCCCCGGCAGTTAGGCGCCTCGGCGATCGCCTCGGCCGGGCCGCCGCCCGCCCGGATCTTCTTGAGTTTTCCGCCCTGGAAGAACCCCACCCAGGCGCCGTCCGGTGACCAGAAGGGATACTGCACGTCGTCGGTCCCTTCGAGAGGCCGGGCTTCGAACGAGGCGAGGGAGCGCACGTAGAGATGGGTTCGATCGCCCTCCTGCGCGCTGAACACGAGCCGCATGCCATCCGAAGAGATGGCGATGGGAGCGCTTTCGAAGGCGAAGGTTTTTCCCTCCGGCGGCAGAACGGAGAAATGGAGCGCCGGCGGCGCCGCCGTTCGGGATCGCCAATAGGCTCCGGCAAAGATCGCGGCCGCGACGAGCAGGGCCGCCGCGACACTCCACGCTCGCGCCTCGCGGCCCCGGCGCCCCGCGGCCACGGGAGCCGGGATCCCCGCCTGCGAGCCTCCCTCGGCGATCCACCGGAGCTGCAGCATGACGTCGTGGGCCGTCTGCCAGCGATCTTCCGGGTCCTTGGCGAGGCAGGTCCGCACGACGCGGTCCAGAGCCGGCGGTGAGAGAGGAGAGACCGAGGAGATCGGCTGCGGTTCGTTCTGCAGGATCGCGGCAATGAGCGAGGCCTGGTTCTTTCCAGTGAAGGCCTTGTTCCCCGTCGCCATCTCGTAGAGCACAGCGCCGAAGGCGAAGAGGTCGCTCCGCACGTCGGCCTCCTTGCCTTCGAGCTGTTCGGGCGACATGTACTGAAGCGTCCCTAGAATCTGTCCCGTGTCGGTCAGTTGCCGGTCGGCCTCCGTGGGCAGAGCCGAGAGATTGATGGCCGCCGGCGAGGCGGCGAATTTGGCGAGGCCGAAGTCCAAGAGCTTGACTCCCGACTTCGCCAGCATGATGTTGCCAGGCTTCAAGTCTCGGTGAACGATCCCTTGCCGGTGCGCGCGGTCGAGGGCATCGGCGATCTGGATTCCGGAACGCAAGTACTGTTCGGCCGGAAGTGGTCCCTTGGCGAGGCGCTGGGTGAGCGTCTCTCCCTCGATGTACTCCATGACGAGATAGTCGGTCCCGTCTTGTCGGCCGATGTCGTAGAGCGAACAGATGTGGGGATGGGAAAGCTGCGAGATGGTCCGAGCCTCCCGCTCGAACCGCTGTCGGCGGTGCTCGTCCCCGGAGAGGTGAGCGGGCAGCACCTTGACGGCGACGATGCGGTCAAGGCGTGAATCGCGTGCCCGGTAGACTTCGCCCATTCCCCCCGCGCCCAGGGGCGCGAGGATCTCGTAGGGGCCCAGGCGTATTCCGGCGGCGAGGCTCACGGAAGTCGGCTGGAGAATATCTCAGGCCGGCAGGCCCGGCTACTACATCAAGATTGATATAGTGCTGCCGCGCGGATGTCCTCGAGCGCCTGTTCCATCCGGTCCCGGTGCGTGCGGAAGGAGAGGACGCAGATCCGGATGGCAAAGCGCCCCGAGAGCATCGTGCTCGTCAGGTGGACGTGGTTTCGGGCGTTGACGCGGGCGATCCGGTGTGGTGATCGCTGAGCGGTTACAAGCTATCTCGTTTTCGGGAGAGTTGGACGGGTGCGGGGTTCGCTCGCCTCGGCCCCGCTTCTGAGCCAATTCTCTAGTCTTCGGTCACCTTCTCCGTCGAGTCGGGGCTGGAGAAGATTCGGAAGGTCATGGTAATCGGCCCGAGTCCGATGACGTCCCCGTCTCGAAGATCCGCTGGAGACCCGAGCCGGCGCCCTCGCAGGAACGTTCCGTTCCGGCTCTTCAGGTCTTCGAGGACAGCCTTGCCGGCGCGGATGGAGATCCTCGCGTGACGGCGCGACACGGCCGTCTGATCGATTTGGACCCTGTTGTCCGGATGACGGCCGAGGACGTTTTCACCCTCTCCAAGCGCGAGCTTCCGGTTCCCGAGGATGAGGCGGTAGAGAGGCTCTCCAGCGCGGGACACCGTCGCGTCCGAAGAATCATCGACCACATCGCCGCTGAAGGCGTAGCCGAAACGGTGCACCGTGCGCACGAAGCGAGGTTGCCGCGCGGGGTCGCCAATCGCGGTCCGAATGTCGGAGATCAGCGTCGTCAGGTTCGCTTCCGAGACGAATGTCTCGGGCCAGAGCGAAGCTTGAATCTCGTCTTTGGAAACGGCCTTCGGCGCCCGCTCGAGCAGGAGCTCCAAGAGCGCAAGCCCCTTGGGCGAGAGTGTGGCGATCTTCGCCTCACGCCAGAGCTGGCGGGTTTCCGAATCGAAGACGCACTTGCCGAAGCGCTTACGCACGAGGTTCTGGCGGAAAAGGTGGAAAACGCCGGGAACTCCTTGAGGACTTCACGCGGGCGCCCGCCACAAGCTTCATTCTAGAGCAGCGGACGGAACGCTTTGGCGCGCTCCCGAGGCTGCTTCGAAGGGAAGTCGCCATGAAGAAGAATCGTTCCGGAGGACATGTCGGGACTGCATTTTTTCTCTGGCTCGCCGTCACGACCGAGATCTTCGCGGCGTCCGCAAGCGGCTCGGGTGCGTCTCGAAACTGCGCCCGGCTGACCCGACTGGCCATCCGGGATGGGCTAATCAATCTCGCCGAAGTCATCCCTGCCAGCGACGAGGTGCCCGCGTATTGCCATGTCGTCGGTGTCGTGAACCCCGCTGTCGGGTTCGAGCTCCGGCTGCCGATCGACAGCTGGAACGGGAGGCTCTATTTCATCGGCAACATCGGGTTCGGCGGCGGGGTCTGGGACACATCGTTCGCCGTTGCCCTGGGATACGTGGGCGTCTCCACGGACACGGGCCACGTCGGCGACTTCCTGGACGCCTCCTGGGCGCTCGACAATCGCCCTGCAGAAATTGACTACGGCTCTCGAGCAGTGCACGTCACCGCAACCGTGTCGAAGATGATCGTCGCGGCCTTTTACGGGAAGGGGCCTCGCTACTCTTACTTCGACGGCTGTTCCAACGGAGGCAGGCAGGGACTCCAAGAAGCGGAACGGTATCCCGGCGATTTCGACGGGATTGCGGCCGGTTCTCCCGCCCTCGACTTCACCGGGGCGATCACTGCCGCGAACTGGAACCAGCAGGCGCTCCACGCCACGATCGACAGCAGCATCATTCCTCCCGAGAAGCTTCAAATGATCGGAGATGCCGCCCTGGCGAGCTGCGATGGAGTGGACGGACTCATTGACGGATTGATCGAGGACCCCAGGAAATGCTCCTTTGACCCGGACACATTGCGATGTAGGAACGGCGACGCCCCGGACTGCCTCACGGCAGGTCAGGTCCGTGCGTTGAAGAAGATCTATGCCGGACCAACCGATTCGTCCGGGAAGCAGCTCTTCCCGGGGGTGCCGCCCGGGGCGGAGTCACCCAATCTGCCCGGCAGCTGGAACGCATGGCTCATCAACACGCCGGACGGACCCTCATTCGGCTTCATCTTGCAGGATCAGTTCCTCCGTTACCTCGCGTTCCCGGTCGACGACGCGAACTTCGATTGGAAAAGGTTGAATTTCGACCGCGACCCGCAGCGCATGCAGCTAATGGGTGGGATTATCAACGCCACCAATCCGGACCTCTCCGAATTCGGCCGGTCGGGCGGAAAACTGTTGCTCTGGCATGGTTGGAGCGATCCAATCATCGAGGCGGCGCGGACGGTCGACTTCTATGAGGATGTCCGCCGAACTTTAGGCCGCGCACAGACCGAACGGCTTGCGCGGCTCTTCCTGGCGCCTGGCGTGTCCCACTGCGGCGGCGGCACGGGGCCCGACTCCTTCGACTACTTCACGGCGTTGCAGGATTGGGTCGAGAAGGGGATCGCCCCCGACTCCTTGGAATCGGCGCACTATGACGCTGACGGCAACATCGACCGGACCCGCCCGCTCTGTGTCTATCCGCGGGTCGCTCGCTACAACGGCCACGGGAGCATCGATGACGCGGCGAATTTCCAATGCGTCGAGCCGGCGGCAGGGAAGGAGTAGGACGGTCGACGTTTCCTGCAAGGGCGCGGCTTCGGTGCCGCGCCCTTGCTTCACTGCTTGAAGCCTGCCACCCAGTTCTGGACGAGAGTGATGGGATCCGGCCTCGCCGTTTCGTTCAGCACGGTGAACAGAAACTGCTTGCCGTCGGCAGAGACGTCGTACTGCTCACCCGCTGGGCGCTGGAAGAGTCGGCTCGGCTCGCCGGTTCGAATCGACGAGCCCGCAACAACGACTTGTACCGACATGAGGTTCTCGTTGTCGATGTAGAAAAGCTCCTTTCCGTCGCGGCTCCAGGCCGGATGGCCGCCGCTGCTCGTTACCTTCCATCGATCGCCGGGGCCGGGGAAGGGAAGAACGTACATCCCCCCTTCACCGTCATAAGCGACCCATCGGCCGTCGGGCGAGAAGCGGGCCACGTCCTCGTTGGCCTCCGTTCGTAGAAACGGCCTCGGCTTCCGATCGCCTTCGAGCGGAAGCACCCACAAGTCCGCCGACGTCTTCGGATCGTGGTCCTCATAAAGGAGAAATCGGCCGTCGGGCGACCAGTCATCGGGGCCGAGCTCGTTGACAGAATGAAGGAGCAGGCGGGGTTCGTCCGTGCCGCTTGCCGTCTTGACGTAAAGGTCCCCGTTGAGACTGAACGCGATCTGCCGGCCGTCGGGTGACCAGACCGGCCACTGGCCTGCCGACACACGAGTTCCGAGGCCGCGCGACAACTCCCCGATCCATATTCCGTTGGCGCGCATCTGTGCCGCCACCTTCTTGCCGTCCGGCGACAGGCGGGGGCCCCAGTTTTCTCCCCATTGGCCGAGACACTCCCCTTGTTTTCCATGGCGGTCGAACCACGTCAGGCGTGCCGTTTGGGTGTTCGTCTGACAGACCAGGAGGCCATCGCGCGACACGGAAAAGCATGCGGGGCCGCCACTCTCATCGAGCCAGACATCCTCGGCAAGAGGCACGGCCGGTCCCTTTGTCTCGAGGCGATCAGCAGCGAACGGTTGCGCCACGAGCTTCCCTCGAGCATCGACGAAGAGGACATACCCTGGGGGGGCATACTTGCCGGTCGAAGCGGCCTCGGTCAGAACCCTGGTCTCCTTCGAGTCGAGCGACCCGATTCGGATGCTGGCCTTTCTGTTGCCGGGCGTGCTCGAAGCCTCGAAGAAGAAGTGCTTGCCGTCAGGCAAGAACTGCGGCCATCGGTGCCCGTACTCGTGCCTCGCCGAATCCAATTCCGTAACCGGCGTCGGCTCGCCGCCGGCCGCGGCAACCCGATGGATCGGTCCGTTACTGTTCGGTGCGAAAAGGATCACACCTTCCGGTCCCCAGGTTCCGCCGTTGCCGGCCGGCGCGTCGCAGACTGTCTTCGGCGTCCCGCCGGCGACATCGAGCGACTTCAGCTTCCCGTATTGGAAGAAACCCACCGACTTGCCGTCCGGTGACCAGAAGGGAAAGAGGGCGTCCACAGTCTCGGGCAGGCGCTGTGAAGTTCCCTCCGAAAGGACGCGCAGAAAGAGCGAGGGTGAATCCTTGATGGCGTTGCCTGCGCCGAAGACGATGCGGCTTCCGTCGGGTGAGACGGCAACCGGCGCGGTGTCTGCCAGACCGAGCTCTTCCGGGGGAAGCAGTGAGCTGTGGATTCGGCCGGGCGTTGCTGGTGACGTTCTCCAACGCGCGATCGAGATGGCCGTGGTGACGACGACGGCCGCGGCGGCGAACAGCCACAATAGTCGGCGACTCACCCTTCTCGGGACGGATACCGTCTCACCCGAGCCGCTGACCTCCGTGACGCGATCCCGCAAGTTCGCGAGGTCTCGGGCCAGATCCTTCGTCGATGCGAAGCGATTTTCGGGCTCCTTCGCCAGGCATCGCTCGATCACCCAGCGCAAGGGAGCGGGAACCTTTGGATTGACCTGACCGATCGGCTCCGGCTCTTCGTTGAGGACTGCCGCCAGCGTCTCGACACCGGTCTTCTTCTGGAAAGCCCTCTTCCCGGTAGCCATCTCGTAGAGGATTGAGCCCATGGAGAACTGATCGGAGCGGTAATCCACCGCTCCCGCGCTTGCCTGCTCCGGCGACATATAGCCGACCGTTCCCATCACGACGCCCGGCCGCGTCCCCGTCGTCGTCGGCAGCGCGCCGTCCCCGTCGATACCCAGCCCGCCCGCGATCAGCTTCGCCAGGCCGAAGTCGAGAATCTTGACGATTCCTTGTCGGCTCACCATCACGTTCTCGGGCTTCAGATCCCGGTGGACGATGCCTGCCTCGTGCGCCTTGGCGATACCCTCGGCGATCTGTGGAGCGATCTGGAGAAGCTTCCGAATCGGAAGCGGTCCGCCGAAGAGCATCTCCCGAAGCGTGCTCCCCTCCACCCGTTCCATCGCGATGTAGGGGATCGAGTCCACGGTGCCGATGTCGTAGATCGTGACGATGTTGGGATGGTTTAACGCCGAGACCGAGCGCGCCTCCTTCTCGAAGCGCTTCAGGCGCGAGGCGTCCGAGGAGAGTTCCGCCGGCAGCACCTTGACCGCCACCTCGCGACCGAGCCGCGTGTCCTGCGCCCGATACACCTCCCCCATCCCGCCCACTCCCAAAGGGGCGAGGATCTCGTAGGGACCCAGACGCGAACCGGCCGCAAGCGTCATGGCATCAGGCCCTCAAAACGAAACCTTCACGGCGGCACGGAACTGGAACGGCTCCTGGCGGACGGTCACCTTGCCATACTCGATGTTGGTCTGCTCCTGATTTGGGTCGTAGATCGTCGCCGGGTACCCTTGGGGCTGAGAGTCCGACCAAACGTCATTTCGCGAGACGGCGATCTGCTTGTTGAAGAGATTGAAGAGATAGGCCTGCAGCGTGACAATTGTTGGGCCAATCGCGATCGGATAGGAGAGCGTGAGGTTCGCCCCCCAGAGTGTGGGCAGCCGTCCCACCGAGCCTCGCGGAACCAGAAAGACGGCCGAGCCGTAGCCCCCATTGAAGTAACCCATCTTGTTGAGCGGCGCTCCCGACTCGACGAAGGCCTGGAGACCAACCCCGAGTCCCCACGGCGTCACCCAGTAGCCGTCGAAACGCAGACGCTGCGGCCGATCCAGAGCCAGGATCCCATAACCGTTGTGCCAGAACGCGGGAAAGTCGAAGTCCATGTTCCACCCGACGTAGGCCTGGTCGTAGTTGCCTTCGTTGACCCCGCCGTCATAGTTGCCACGCAGCGACGAGTAGACATAGCTCGCCTGGAGCCAGGCGCGGTCCCCGATTGTCTGGCGCGCTAGGATCTCGATGCCTCGGTACACCCTGCGGGCACGCGGCGTCGCGACGCCCGGCAGACCGCACTGAGCCCAGTCGCCCTCAAGCCCGTTGCAGGTTGGAACGTCTCCGCGAGCGAACGTTCCGTCCGAGCCGGGATTGATGAACGCACCCGGGCTGTAGTTGGCCTCAGGGCTGTGCCAGTCCAGGTCGCCGCGGTCCTCCAGCGCCCTGCCGAGGCCGCGGTAGGTGGCTTTCAAGCCAACCGTAAACGTCGGCGCGAGCAGTCTCTCGAAACCCACTGTCAGCTCGTCCTGATACGCCCCCTTTATGCCGGAATCGACGGACTCCCCGTACGGGCCACCTCCCTGCAAGAATTCAAACTCCTCGTGGCCGAGAACGTTCGGGTCCTGAACGACGCTCGCCGGATCGAAGTTGTAAGTCGCCAGGACCGTGTAGTTGCCGAATGCCATTGCCGCCGCGATCGTCGGTAGAGCGTAGGAGAAGCGCCCGGCGAACGCGTAGACCTTTGTGGCGCCGTCCCGCCACGGGTCCCAGACGACGCCGATACGCGGCTGCCATTCATCGCTGAATCGCAGGACCGTCTGGCCGAGGTAGTTGTGAGTATCCTCGCCATCCCAGCGGAGCCCAACGTTGACGGTCAACCCCTGCGCCACCTTCCAGGAGTCCTGCACAAAGGCGCCGTAGTCGAGGACTCTCGCACGTGCCGTTCCCGGAGCGACCGGAGTCGGGTCGTCAGGACTCACTGCCCAAAATATGTGTTTGTAGTAGCGCTGCCCAAACTCGCTGTTGATTGTGACGACTTGCCCTCCCGTGAGCAAGAACTGAGCGTCGGTGCGGCCGTCCATGTAGTCGGCGCCCGCCCTAATCTCGTGGTTCCCCGAATACAGCGTCACGATTCCGCCGAGCTGCGCCCTTGACGAGACGCTGTGGTCATAGGGGCCCCTGACGACGCCGTATCCCCCCGTGATCGCGTTGGGCTCCGGAGGAGGATCGCACGGACTGTCGGGAGTCCCGCCGGTGCAGGTGTCGTCCTCGTACCGGATCCCGTCCGGGGGCGTCAAGGTGTTGCGGTCGCGGTGGAAGGAGCCCTGCAACGTCACTGACATCTGCGACCCAAAGAGCTGACTCAAGCGTATTCCGTAGTCGACGCCTCCCTGGTTCCGGGTCGAGTACCACGTCGACGGGTCGGGGCTGACGATGGGCGCCACGTCGTAAAAGCCCAGTCCCTGCGCCGGGTCGGCTCCCGCCGCTCCAGACCTCGTCGCAGGATCGGCGAACACGGTGCCGACCAGCGAGGTTGAGGGGCCCGCGTTCCAGGTGAGCTTGCCCGAATAGAAATTGTCCGTTCCGTCGAAGGGGAAGCGGTCGTCCTTCGAAACATACGTCGCTGATTGGACCCGGGAGACGTGGCTCTTGACGCTGACGCGGTTGTATGCGCCGAAGAACCACAAGCGATCCTTGAGAAGGTACCCGCCGAGCCCGATGGCGTAGTCGAATCGTTCTCCGTCGGCAACTCGCATCGTGGCGATGGCGGAGTCTCCGGCCTTGAACTGCTGCCGCGCGGCAGTGTTGATGGAGTCGTAATAAACGAATCCGTCGCCATGAAACGCGTTGCCGCCCGACTTGGTGACGACGCTGATGACACCCCCCAGGGCCCGGCCGTACTCCGCTTGGTAGCCGCCTGTCTTGACCTCGACCGCCTCAATGAAATCGTTGTTGATGACCTTGCCCTGACTCCCGCGGAGCACGTTCGTCGTGTTGACGCCGTCGATCGTCCATTGGTTCTCGGCCGAGGTCGCCCCGTAGATCGTCAGGGCGAGCGCCCGGCCGTTCGTCACGCCCAGGTCCGTCGAGACTCCCGGGTTCGCTCGCACGATGTCGGCATAGTTGCGATCTACCGGAAGATGGCCGATGACGTTACTCGAGTAGTTGGTTCCGGTCGTCGTGGAGGTCCCGTCGATGAGCGGGGCCTCGCCCGAGACGAGGACCTGCTCTTCGGCGGAGGGCTGCATCACCAAATCGACCGTCGCCGTGCTGTCGAGCGCAACCGTGGCTTTCTTCTCCCCGGTGCGAAAGTTGAGAATCCTTCCCTGGACGAGGTAGGTTCCGGGGGGAACTCCCGGGAATCGGTAGGCGCCGGCGGAATCGGTCTGGACGGTGCGGGTGCCCTGAAGGCTCGGGCTCGTGGCCTCTACGGTCACACCGGCAAACGGGAGACCCGCGGCGTCGATGACGCGGCCGGCAATCGATCCCGTGGTTTGCCCGCGACCAGCAGGCGCCGCGAGCAGGACGACGGACACGATGCAAGTCCCGACTCGTGGGAAGAGGCCCTCTCTTTCTACAGCCCACCCCCCGTCGTTTCGCCCGGAGGCGGAGGGTCGGGCCCCAGCTCGCTCGGCGGACCGTTTCCTTGTGAAGCGACTTTGGGGGAATCTTCCGCCTCTTGCCGGGAGAGGGTCAAGGCAGAAGTGCCGGGAGGGAGTCGAAATTCCACGGATTCACGGCGTTTTCTCGCGATTTCCAGTCAAGTCCAGCGCCGGCGAAAAAGTTGGATAACACCGGGAACTCCTTGAGGACTTCACCCCGACGACGGCCATAGCCTCCTTCTTAGAGCGGCGCGGGAGAGTGCATCGGTAGCAGCTCTGAAAGGCAGTCGCCATGAAGAGGAGCCCGTTCGGAACACGCACCCTCGTCGCGGTTGCATTCAGTTGCCTCGTGGGCGCCGCGAGAGCTCAAACCGTTACCTTCTTCCAACTTCCGAACGGCGCTAACGCCGCCAGCATCGTCGCGGGAAGCAACAGCGATCTCTGGTTCAGTGAGCTGGCAAACGACGGACCCGGCGAACACCTCTTCCGCATGACGACCTCGGGTGCCGTCACGGAGTTCTCACTACCCCCGGCTGCAAACTGCGTGGGCGGTATCGCGCTGGGGCCGGACGGCGCGCTCTGGTTCACGGCGTACTCCTCCACAGATTGGGGTTGCGGGACGCCGGTCTCCGGAATGATCGGCCGGATTACCGAGGCGGGTCAGCGCAGCGAGTTTCCAAGCCCCGTGGCTGGCAGCATCGCGACGGGCCCCGATGGAAACCTGTGGTTCGCTGAGCTATCCGCCAACAAGATCGGCCGCCTGACCACCAGCGGAGCTCTGAAAGAGTTCGACCTCCCCTCGCAGACCTCTATTCGCAAGATGACAGTCGGTGCAGATGGCGCTCTGTGGTGCACGACGGACTCCTCGAGCATCTTGCGGATCACGATGGGCGGCTCTATCCGAGCAATTCCGGCCTCCTGTATGCCAGCAGGGATCACGGCCGGGCCCGACGGCAACCTCTGGTTCGCGGACACGAAGGGGCTCATCGGCCGGATCGACCGGTCCTCGTTTCGCGTCACCAGGTTCCCGCTCCCGACCTCGGAGCTCTATCGATGGGCAGGCGGGATCGCGTCGGGCGCGGACGGAAATCTCTGGTTCACCCGGCTCTTCGGCGGCATCGGTCGCATCACCACGACGGGTTTCATCACGGAATTCCCGTTGTCCCTCAGCGGATTCGCTCTCGATATCGCCGCCGGTCCGGATGGCGCCCTTTGGTTCATAGAGGCAGAGAGCGACAAGATCGGCAGGATCGACGTGATTCGTCGCCGGGAGAGCGACCGACTCGAGATCGGCACCTGCGTGCCGGACCCACATAGCCTTTGCCTGAGCGGCGGAAGGTTTCTGGCGACCGCGACCTACCGCAATGGGATCGGCTCAGGAACGGCGACCGCCGTCGCGATCTCGGATGCCACGGGCTTCTTCACCTTCGACGACGCAGACAGCGCGGAGTTGGTGGTCAAGGTTCTGAACGCCTGCAGCTTCTCTCCTTACATCTGGGTTTTCGTCGGCGGATTGACGGATCAGGAAACGACTCTCAGTGTGACCGACACGAAGACGGGTGTCATACGGACTTACTCCAACCCGCTCGGTACCACGTTCGTGACCGTCACAGACACGGCGGCATTCTCAACATGTCCGTAATCCGATCGGTCGCCTTTGTCGGTCATTGCCCGTGGACTTGAAAGGACACGATTATGAAGAGAAGGTCGTCCGGAAGACGGGTGCTTGTGGCCATTCTCCTCGCGTGCAGTGCGACGGCGACGACGGCTCAGTCGATTACCGAGTTCGTCATCCCCACGATTGGGAGCAGCCCCTCCGGCATCACGGCCGGGCCACAGGGAAGTCTCTGGTTCACCGAACATGACGGTAACAAGATCGGGCGGATCTCGACCGAAGGCGTCATTTCCGAGTTTGCGATCCCTACTGCGGACAGCGGGCCGTCCAGGATCGCCGCGGGACCAGATGGCAACGTCTGGTTTGTCGAAACCGCTGCCGGCAAGATCGGGCGAATCACACCCCGCGGAGAGATTGCTGAGTTCGCCGTTTCTGCACCTGGCTACGGCCCGTTCGATATCGTGGTGGGCCGTGACGGCAACCTCTGGTTCACAGACAGCAATCACAGTGCGCCGATCGTGGCGGGCGGGATTGGGCGAATCACGACGGCCGGAGAAGTCTCGCGGTTCAATTTGGGCTACTACCACCGACCGCACGGCATCGCGGCAGGGCAGGACGGCAACCTCTGGGTCGCCGACGCCGGGACGGTCGCGAGGATAACGAGGATCACCACAGCCGGAAAGTTTGATTCGTTTCTCACGAGTGGCTGTCCCGGCCCCTCCTGGATCGCGGGCGGTCCGCATGGAGCCCTGTGGTTCACCGATTCCGGAGCGATTGGTCGGATCACCCCGGACGGAACGATTACGGAGTTCGCCGCGCCCGCGTCTGGCATCGCTCTCGGGCCGGACGGCAACGTCTGGTTCACCGAATTCGGCGCCAGCCGCATCGGCCGAATCACTCCGACCGGAGAAATCACGGAAGTGGCGATCCCGACATCCGAGGGCGGCCCTGAGGGGATCGCCGCCGGACCCGACGACGGCAACGTCTGGTTCACGGAACGTACTGCCAACAAGATCGGCCGGATCTCGACCAGCGGGACCGCCTGCATGCCGGACCAACATCACCTGTGCCTGAGCGGCGACAGATTTCGGGTTTCGGCAACCTACCGGAATCAGCTCGGCTCTGGCGAGGCGACCGTCGCCGAAACTTACGCCGCCACAGGGTTCCTCGCCTTCGACAATCCAAACAGCGTCGAGCTCGTGGTGAAGATTCTCGATGCCTGCAGCATCGGCTCCGGCTTCTGGGTCTTCGCGGCCGGACTCACGGACCAGAAAGCACTGCTCCGGGTAACCGACACGCAGACCGGCGAAGTCCGAACCTACTCCAACCCGCTCGGGACCACGTTCGTGACCGTAACAGACACGACCGCCTTTTCCACGTGTCCGTAGCGTGCGGATCGTCGAGTCGTCGACACTGGCGCCGGCGAAAAAGGTGGACTACGCCGGGAACTCTCCCAGGAGTTCGTCTGGCAGCCGTCACGAGCTCGTCTGACAGCAGCACGACGAGCACAACCTAGGTCGAAGTAAGGGGTGCGTCATGAAGAAAAACCGGTTCACATCACGCGCGCTCATTGCGCTTCTACTCAGCTCGGGTGCGGTCATCGAGAACGGTCAGACAATCACAGAATTGACGATCTCAGCCGGAAGCTCCCCCGCGAGCATCGTGGCTGGGAAGGACGGGAACTTGTGGTTCACTGAGAGTCGGAACGACAAGATCGGGCGGATCAGCCCGTCCGGAGTCATTACCGAATTCCCGATTCCGACACCTAACAGCAGCCCTGGCGGTATCGCGGCGGGCGCCGACGGCAACCTCTGGTTCACCGAGAGCCAGAGCAACAAGATCGGGCGGATCAGCCTGTCCGGAGTCGTTACCGAATTCCCGATTCCAACGCTTTTCAGCAGCCCTCGGGGTATCGCGGCTGGCACGGATGGCAACCTCTGGTTCAGGGAAACCGGCCGGCAGATTTGGAAGATCACGACTTCGGGTGTTTTCACGGAGTTTCCAATTCCGACTCCTCCCACAGCGGACAGCGCCCTCGACATCGCGGCTGGCCCGGATGACAACCTCTGGTTCACCTTCTCTGCGGGCTGGATCGGTCGGATCACCACGGCAGGAGTCGTTACCCTCTTCATGACTCCTTCCCGCAGCGCTGTTCAGGGCATTGCGGCCGGGCCCGACGGGAACATGTGGTTCACTGAAACCGCTGGGGCAAGGGGAAGGATCAGTCGGATCAGCACCGACGGTGTGATTACTGTAGTTGGGTACCTCGGGATCCTCCCTTTCGGTCTCCCCCGAGGTATCGCCGCCGGCCCGGACGGCAACCTCTGGTTCACCAACCAGACTGGCGACCGGATTGGCCGGGCCACCACGAAAGGAGTGATCACGGAGTTTGCGATTCCGACGTTCGGCAGCAGGCCCAGCAGTATCACGGCCGGCCGGGACGGCAACCTTTGGTTCACGGAGTCGGCCTCCGACAAGATCGGCCGGATCACCACGGAAGGAGAGGTCAGCGAGTTTGCCCTGCCCCCCGTCGGATTCGGGCCGTGCGTGCCGAACAGCCTCTGTTTGAGCAGTGGCCGATTCCAGGCGACCGCGACTTACCGTAATCAACTCGATTCCGGCACGGCCAAAGCCGAGGCCATCTCGGACTCCTCGGGTTTCTTTGTCTTCGACAACCCCGATAGCGTCGAGCTCGTGGTGAAGGTTCTCAACGGCTGCGGTTTCACGATTCCTAACTTCTGGGTATTCGCTGCCGGGCTTACCGACCAGGAGACAACGCTGACCGTGACCGATCGGATGACTGGCGCGATCCGGACCTATTTCAACCCTCTCGGCAACACCTTTGTTACGGTCACCGACACGGCCGCGTTTTCCACGTGCCGCTGAGAAGGCCCAAATCCCTTGAGGCTCCACAGCTATATCAATTCTGTCATAGTGTCGCGGCGGCTGCGGCGATGTCCTCGAGCGCCGCCTCCATCCGGTCCAGGTGGGTGCGGAAAGAGAGGACGCAGATGCGGATGGCGAAGCGCCCGCGGAGCATCGTGCTCGTCAGGTGCACGCGATTCTTCGTATTGACGCGGGCGAGGAGTTCGCGGTTCAGCACGTTCAAGGCTTCCTCGTCGAATCCCTCGCGACGCAGGCGGAAGGCCACGATCGAGAGCTGCGGCTCGGCCAGAATCTCGATGCCCGGGATCCTGCGCAGCTCGTCGGTGGCCCATAGAGCCAGATCGAGCTTCTCGTCGAGATTCCGACGGAAGGGCCCGATCCCGTGCATCGCGATCGGGAGCCACACGCGAAGCCCTCGCCAGTCGCGGGAGAGCTCCGGCGACAGCAGATTGAAGTCGGGCAGATCGACGTCGGCTTGCATGGGAGGCATGTAATCGGCCGAGATCGCGTGGGCGCGCTTCAAGGCCTCGGTGTCGCGCACGAGCAGGCACCCGGTTCCGTAGGGGAGGAAGAGCCCTTTGTGCGGGTCGAGCGCGATCGAGTCGGCGCGCTCGATTCCGGCGAGCAGGCGGCGGCCGCGCTCGGTCAGGACGAAGAAGCCGCCGTATGCCGCGTCCGCATGGAGCCAGAGCGCCTCGCGCCGCGCGATCTCCGCCAGCGCCGCGAGGTCGTCGACGGCGCCCGTGTTCGTCGTGCCGGCATTGCCGACGAGGAAGAAGGGGGTTTTCGCGGCGGCGCGGTCGCTCGAAATCGCCTTCTCGAGAGCGTCGAGGCGAATTCGGTACTGCTCGTCGGTCGGGATCTCACGGACGTTCTCTTCGGGGAAACCCGCCAGCATCGCCGCCTTCTGGACGGAATGGTGGGCCTGATCGGAGACGTAGAGCGTGCCCGAGAGGAAGTTTTCCGGCAGGAGCTTGCGCCGCGCGGTCACGAGCGCCGAAAAATTGGAAAGGGACCCGCCGGAGGTCAGCACGCCGCCGCCTCGCTCCGGATAGCCGACCATTCCGCAGAACCAGCGCACGACGTTCCACTCGATCGCCGCGAGCCCTGGCGCCGCTGCGAAGACACCGACGTATCGGTTCGTGGCGTCGGCGATCAGGTCGGCGACGGCGGCGTGCGGAAGCCCGCCTCCCGGGATGTAGGCGAGATAGCCTGGCCCGGCGGTATTGAAGCTCTTCGGGATGACGCGATCGAAGAGCAAGTCGAGCAGCTCCTCGGCCGGCCGGCCGACCTCCGGAAGCGGTTCGGAGAGCGACCGCGCCAGAGCCTTTCCGCCCTCGGTGTCGGCGGCGGGCTGCCGCGGGAGCGACTCGATGTGACGCAGCACGCGTTCGGTTGCGGCCTCGATCAGGGCCCGAAGCGTTTCGCCCGAGAGTTCGAGAGATCGGTCTTCCGTCAAGCGCCGGTTATCTTACTGAGGCGCTAAGGCCATCGAACGCCGTCTGCATGCTCGAGCGCACCCGGGCGACTAGCTCCGGCAGATCCCGGGGCGCGAGTCCTTCGGTCGGCACGGGCTCGAGCACTCGCATCGGAAAGCGTCCCGGCCGGGCGCGCTGCCGCCGCATGTCCAGGATCGACGTGAGCGGCGCGGCGACGATCGGCAGGATCGGCACGCCCGCCGCGAGCGCGAGGCGAAAGGCGCCGCTCTTGAAGGCGAGCAAGTGCGGCCCCGAGTTGCGGTGGCCCTCGGGCATGAACCAGACGGAAAGGTCTTCCTCGCGCATGGTCCGGGCGGTCGCCTCGAGGGATTGCAGCGCGCTCCGGGCGTCGTCGCGGTCGATCGTCAGGTTGCCGGAGAGTCGGTAGAACCAGCCAAAGACCGGGATGCGTCCGATCTCGCGCTTGCCCGCCGAGACGGTGCGCCGGGGAAAGATCGAGCCGAACGTGACGACGTCGGCGAAGCTCTGGTGGTTGGCCACGATGACGCAAGGGCGGCACTGCTCGAGGCGCTTGCGGTTCTCGACGGCGACGTCCCATCGCATCATCCGGACCACTCCCCGGCAAAAGACTCGACCGAAGACGTAGAGCGTCTGCCGGTTGCCCGGGCGCACGAGCAGCCAGAGGACTCCGAGCGCCGAGCAAATGAGGAACCAGATCCCCCCGAAGAAGAGGCCGAGGAAGAAGGTCGCCGTCTCTCGGATCGTCTTCAACCGCGTGTGGCCGGAGCGAGGCTCAAGGGACCCGGAACTGCATGGTCGTCGTTTGCCAGTTGTCCCGAGCCCCCGCCGGCGGCAGCCAGGGAGGCAGGGGCATCAGCAAGAGCCGGGCGAGCGCATGGGCATACGGCTCGTACTGGCTGCGCAGGTGCGCGAGCCGGTCCTCCGCCTCCCGCCCCGCGTGCAGGGAGAGACCCACGGCGGAGAGCGCCGTTCGAAGCCGCGCGAGCTCGGAGGCCGGGAGCCGGTCCGGTGCGGCGGTGAGCGGCTTCTGGCCGAGCACCGACGTCAGGTCGGCCAGCGCGTGGCGGGCCATGGCGAAGGTCAGCCGCGCCGGCCCGACCGGGGTGCGGTCGATGCCCGTGATCACGAGCGAGCAGGTGTCGAGCACCATCGTCAGCGCCGCGACCCAAGACTGGTTGTCGTGCTGCGATCGATAGAAGGCGAGCACGGGGAAGGAGATGTGTCCCTCCAAGATGTCGGCGGACCAGCGCTCCCAGTCGGAGAAGAGCGGCGTGAGGGCGGCGGCCATATCGCTCTCCGCGTGCCGGCGCAGTAGCTCGGTGGCCGTCGGAGGCGAGCCCGCTCGGGCATCGAGCAGGGCGATCGGGACCTCCCTTCGCGAAAATGTCTGAGAGAGCATCGGCAAGTAGCCGATCACGAGGGCCAGGAACGCGAAACCCGTCCCCGCTTCGACGGTCGTGAGGGCCCGTGCCGTCGTGGAGATCGGGGTGACGTCGCCCAGCCCCAGCGTGAAGAAGGTCGTCCCGCTCATGTAGAGATCGGCGCCGAAGCCCTCGAGCCCTGGCGGCAAGGAGAGATGGGAGCCGAGCCCCCACTGGAGCAGCGCGAAGCCGAAGACGAGTGTGCAGGCCCAGAGCGCGAGCAGCAGAATCAGCGAGAGAGGCCCGAAGACCGAGAGGAAGTTCTCCCGGGAAATTCCGGGCCGCATCCGGCGGCCGATCGCGGCAAAGGGCGGCCAGGTCGCGCGGTAGAAGAGGCGCGTCAGCCGGTAGCGGAAAGAGGCGCGCCGCGGAAGCACGATCGTTTCGAACGCGTCCCAGAGAACGAGGAGCAGCAGAAGGAGCCCGGCGGCCACCGCGAAGAGGCGCATGCGCCGGCGAATTCTATTGCGGCGGCCGGGGGGTTGGTGCCCCGAAAGAAAAGCCCGCCTCGCGGCGGGCGGGAGAACGGGATGTGAGAGGGCCTCAGTGACGAGTCTGCCCGTCGTGCTTCTGCCGGTAAATTTGGCGGGAGAGGCGATTCTGCTGGTTTTCGACGAGCCCCCTTTCGGCAGCCGTCAAGGATCCGCCGTTGGCCTGGCGCATGCCGTGGACCTCGCGGTTCAAGCCCGCTTCCCGGCGCTCGAGGCGAGCAGTCTCGCCGGCCGTGAGCTGGCCGCTCTCGACACCCTGGGCGATGCGCTGCTGCTGATTTTCCTGGCGCCGGTGGATTCGCCCGTCCGCCCGCGCCGGCAGGGCGGCGCAGAGCGAGGCGGCGGCGGCGACTCCGACGAGAATGACCTTCTTCGACATTTTTCGAACCTCCGTCCATTGGACGAAGGCCTCGGGCGGAGGGTTTACGGGGGGTCTACCGGGACAGGATCCGGAAGCTGCCCCGGTACGTCTGTAGCCGCAGCTCCGGACCGCCGCCGTTGACCGAGCCGCGCTGCCGCTCGCCGCTGCCGTGTCGGCCGAGCACCTTCATGGCGACCTCGAACTCGGTTTGGAGGTCGCCGTGCCGGCCCAGATCCGCGTCCAGGTCGAATCCAGACGAGCGCGGCAAGGCGATTCGGATGTCGCCCTTGTAGGTCTCGAATTGGCTCGCCGCGAATCGCGCAAACGCCGCGTCGACCTCACCCTTGTAGGTCTGGAGGCGCACGGCCCCCTCGAGGTCTCGGATTTCGACCCTTCCCTTGTACGTCTCGAAGTCGAGGCCTCCGCGAAGGCCGGCAACCCGGCTTTGCGACTTGTAGTCGTTGACTTTCAGGTGCGCGGTCGGGGGGAGCTTGACGGTGTAGCGCACGAACGGGAGCGTCCTGTCGTCGCCGAAGATGCCGAGAAAGCCGCGGTGGTGCACGGCGTCGTAGTCGCTCTTGATGCGCACGCGGGAGCCCGAGCCCTCGATCCGGACCTCGGTCTCGCGCACCTTCTCCGCCTGATGGCGGCCGCTGTCGTCGGGCTCGATCCGCGCCGCGACGTCGACTTCGGGCCGGTCCCAGGTTTCGACGTCGATCCACCCCTTGAAGGTCTCGATCGAGACGCGGCCGTCGGGATCGAGCGGAACGGCCTTGTGAAACTCCTTGAAGTCGGCCCCGGCAGCCGTTGGTGCGGCCATCGAGGCCGCGAGCAGAAAGGCGGGAAGAACAGCGTTCGACCGCATGGCCCCCTCCTTCTCTCCCATACGCAGCCCGGGCCCGGAGGTTCCCTACTTGCGGGGGGGCCGGCTCGGGCGCAGCTCGATCCTGGAGGCGATCGCCCGGCCCGGAAACCGGAGGAGGTCCGCGACCGCTTCGGCCACGTCCTCCGGGGAAAGCATCCAGGAGACGTCTCGGTTCCCGTGCGAGTGAGTCCACTCGGTCCCGACCGAACCCGGCATCACGACGGCCACCCGGATCCCCTCGTGCCGCAGATCGAGCATCGCCGCATCGGAGAGGCCGAGCAGTCCGAACTTCGAGGCGTTGTAGGCCGAGCCGCCCGCGAAGGCGTTGACCGCGGCGAGCGAGGCTATGTTGACGATGAAGCCGCCGCCGGTTTCCTTCATCAGGGGAACCGCGTGCCGGATCGCGTAGAACGGGCCGAAGACGTTGGTTTCGAGGACGTCCCGGAAGCGCTCCGGCGAGAGTTCGTCCACCCGGCCAAACTCTCCGATGCCGGCGTTGTTGACGAGCACGTCGAGCCGGCCGTGCTCGCGGCGGGCGAGCTCGACTAAACCGCGCTGGTCCTCTTCTTTGCGAGCGTCGGCTGCCGCGCCGACGGCCGAATGGCCTTCCTGGCGAAGCGCCGCCGCGGCCTCTTCGGCCGATTTGGCGGTCCGTCCGGAGAGCACGACGCAGTAGCCTTCGACCGCGAGGCGCTCCGCAATCGCGCGCCCGATCCCTCGGGTCCCGCCGGTCACGATGGCGACGCGCTTGCCTCCCACGATCGGCCCCGCCAGGCTACTTCGAGGGAGGCGCTTCGGGGACGCTCCCCTGCGCGCTCGCCTCGCCGAAGAAGGCGTTGCGGTTCTTGTAGTCCCACTTCACGCCCAGGTCGTCGTAGTGAAACGAGACCGAGTGCCCCTGCGTGACCTCGTGGATCCAGGGAAACGGCGCCGCGTTGGTCAGCCCGATTCGGTTGCCCGGGTCGCTCCTCGGGACGTTGGGGAGCACCTTGTTCAAATCGATGTTTTCGATCTCGAAGGAGAGCTTCGATTGGGCGATGTCGAACCGGGCGACGTCTCCGGTGACGTCGAGGTGCATGGGCGCCCATTGCGGAGGACGGAACCCCTTCATCTCCCGGGTGCCGAGAAGGCCCGCCAGGAGGCGCGGCATTGCCTGGCGCTGCGCCGGAGTGGCGCGATCGTCCAGATAGAGGGTCAGCAGGTCGAGCTCTCCCTTGAGGTCGAAGGCGTCCCCGGTTTTCTCCCCCTGCGGCGTCTTCAAGACGATCGCGAAATTCAGGCCGTCCAGGCTCACGTCGCCCACCCGGCCCTTGTCGATGTGGATGAGCACGACGCCGTCGCAGTGACCCTCGGTCGGCACCGAGACGTTGGCGCCACACGAGCAGCTGACGGCGCAGGCGCAGGTGTCGTAGTACTTGCCTTTCATTTCATAGCGGGTCCGGTCGGCGCCGACCGAGACCGCGGCAGCGCCGAGCGCCGCGACCGCCGCGATCGTCAAGACGCTTGCGGCGTGCTTCATGGCCTTCCTCCTCTCGAGCTTCCCCGGGCTCAGCGCGCCCCGGCGGCCTCGAAGGACTCGCGCAGGATGCCGAGCGCTTCGGTGATCTCGGAGGCGCCGACGGTCAGCGCCGGAGAGATCCGGAAGACGTTTCCCTCGAGGCCTCCCTTGCCGATCAGCAGACCGTGCCGCTTCGTCTCTTCGAACACGCGGCTGGTCAGGGCCTTGGCCGGCGTGCGGTTGCCGGAGGTCTCATCCTCGACGAGCTCGAGCGCCTGCATCAGGCCCATGCCGCGGACCTGGCCGATCGATCGCGGGAAGCGGCTCTGCAGCTCCTCGAGTCCCTCGCGCAGGCGGCGGCCCATCCTCTCGGCGTTGTCCGGCAGATTCTCCTCCTCGATGATTCGGAGGGTCGCGTTGGCCGCCGCGCAGGAAACCGGGTTTCCGCCGAACGTCGAGATCGTCGAGGCCTTCAGAGACGCCGCGATCTCCGGTGTGGCGATCGTGACACCGAGCGGCAGACCGTTGGCGACTCCCTTGGCCATCGTCATGATGTCGGGAGTCACGCCCCAGTGCTCGATGCCCCACATCGACCCGCCGGTTCGTCCGAAGCCCGTCTGGACCTCGTCGCAGATGAAAACGCCTCCGTACTTTCGAACGATGCCGACGGCGATCTCGAAGTACTCCGGCGGAGGCGTGATGAAGCCGCCGACACCCTGAATGGGCTCGGCGAGAAAGCCCGCGATCCGGCCGGTCGTCGTCGTGCGGATCAATTCCTCGATGTCCTTGGCGCAGGCGACCCCGCAGGACGGATAGGTCAAGTGGAGCGGGCACCGATAGCAATAGGGGGAGACGGCGTGCTTGATGCCGGCGACCTGCGTCGGGAGCGGCCGCCAGGGCGCGTGCGCCGTCAGCGACTGAGCGAGCAGAGAGCGGCCGGAGTAGCCGTACCGCAGGGCGACGATCTCCGTCCTTCCCGTGTGAAGTTCCGCCATCATGACGGCCGTCTCGTCCGCCTCGGTGCCCGAAGCGGTGAAGTAGGACTGCTGGAGGTTGCCCGGCGCCAGCCGCGCCAGTCGTTCGGCGAGCTCGACGACCGGCAGGGTCGGGTAGAGCGACGAGACGTGGGCGAAGCGGTCGAGCTGCGTCACGATCGCGGCGTTGACCCGGTCGTCGCAATGTCCGATCGAGACGGTCAGAATCCCGCCGAAGAAATCGAGGTACTCGTTGCCGTCGGCATCCCGGATGCGAAGGCCCTTGCCCTCCGTCAGGACGACGGGCTCCTCGTAGTAGTTGATCGTCGCGGGGAAGAGGTAGTCCCGATGTTTCGCTCGGGTCTCCCGGGTCAGATCGCTGGTTGGAGCTTGCGTCTTGATGGTGCTCATGAGTCTCTCCGTCTCGGAGTCAGCCCGAGGAGCGACAGGGGATCAGAACCATCGGGAGATCACGACTTTCTTGTCCGTGTAAAACTCGAAGGCGTCCCGGCCGTGGACCTTCAGGTCTCCGAAGAAGCTGTCCTTGGCGCCCCCGAACGGGAATTGCGCCATGGGCGCCGCCACGCCGATGTTGACGCCCACCATCGAAGCCGAGGCGAGACGGGCGAACTCGCGCGCCGCCTTGCCGCTCGAGGTGAAGATGGAAGTGGCGTTGGCGTTGGGGTGCGCCTGCATCACCGCGATCGCCTCCTCGAGCGTGCGCACGGGTGTGATCGAGGCGACCGGCCCGAAGATCTCGTCGCGTCCGATCGACATGGTCGGGGCGACGTTGTCGAAAACCGTGGGGCCGAAGAAGAAGCCCCGCTCGTGCCCGGGCACCCGCGCGCCGCGGCCGTCGAGCAGGAGCTCCGCGCCTTCGGCGACCCCCTTCTCGACGTAACCCCCGACGCGCTCGCGGTGCTTCTCGCTGATCACGGGCCCCATCGTGACCCCCGGCTCCATGCCGTCCCCGACTCGGAGACCTCTTGCCGCCTCGACCATGCGCTCCCGGGCGGGCCGGTGCGCCTCGCCCACCGGGACGAGCACGCTTCCCGCGAGACACCGCTCGCCCGCGCAGCCGTAGAAGGATTCGGTGATGACGGGCACCGCGCGGTCGAGGTCCGCGTCCGGCATCACGACGACGAAGTTCTTCGCGCCGCCGAGCGCTTGAACGCGCTTGCCGGCATGGGTGGCGCGCCGGTAGACGGCCCGGGCGACGGGAGTCGAGCCGACGAAGGAAACCGCGCGAATCTCGGGGTGGTCGCAGATCGACTCGACCACCTCGCGCCCTCCGTTGACGAGGTTGACGACGCCGGGCGGCAGGTCGCACTTCTCGAGGAGCTCGAAAATCCGCCTCTGCGAGAGGGGCACCTGCTCGGAAGGCTTCACGATGAAGGTGTTCCCGGTGGCCACGGCGAAGGGGAGAAACCAGAGCGGCACCATGGCGGGGAAATTGAAGGGCGCGATCGCCGCGCAGACGCCGACCGGCTGGCGGAAGACGTTGCAGTCGATGCCGGCGGCGATCTGCTCGAGACCGTAGCCGACGACGAGCGAGGGCGTCCCGCACGCGACCTCCACGCACTCGATGCCGCGTCGGACACTCCCGCGCGACTCGTCGAGCGTCTTGCCGTGCTCGGTGGTGACGATGCGGGAGAGCTCTTCGAAGTGCTCCTCGAGGAGATTCTTGAAGCGAAACATCGTTCGGGCGCGCACCGTCACGGGGGTGTCGCGCCATGCGGGAAACGCCCTCTTCGCCGCGTCGACCGCCGAGGCGAGATCCTCGGCGGTGGACAGAGGCGTGCGCGCGATGACGTCTCCGGTCGAGGGGTTGTGAACCTCGAGGTGCTCGCGGGTCCGCGATTCGACCCAGCGTCCCCCGACGAAATTCTTGAGTGTCTCGACGTTCGTCGTGGCGAAGGGAGATCGCGTCTCGCCGCTCGCCGTTGCCGATTCGGTCATGAGGACCTCCCGAGGGTAGGGTCCGAATACTAGCAGGCTGCTGCGGGTGTCGTCTCCGGGGCTTTCGGCCGCGGGCGTTCGCTTGCCCATCCCCGGTGGAAACCGGCGCACGAGCCCGCCGCGGGTCAGGCGAAGAGTCGACGCATTCCGGCCGAGACGCCGAGCAGGTGCGAAAAGAGGCCCGGGTGAACGCGCAAGCCTCCGAGGAGTCGCTCGGCCAGCCGCGGGTGACCGGACAGCCAGAGCAGGCTCGCGGTCAGCATTCGATAGTCGCGGAGCATCCGGGAGCGGGAGCGGTCGAATTTTCGCAGCCATGTGTCGTCGCCGGTTTCGAGCCCGGCGGCGGTGCTTTCCGCGAGGAGTTCCGCGGTCATGAGCGCCTGTGTCATTCCGCCGCCGGTAATGGGATCGGCGAAGCCTGCGGCGTCGCCCAGCAACACGACACCCGGCCCGAATCCCGCGCGCGCGCGGCCGGAGAGCGGAGAGGCGGACATCAGGTCGCCCGCCTCCCGCGCGCCCTCGAGCCGGGAGGCGAGCTCCGGTTCTCCCCGCCACCAGAGCTCGAAGCGGCGGTGGGCTTCCCCGCCGAGCGCTCGCGCGCTGCCGAGTCCCGCGACGAGCAGCTCCCCTTCCGGAAGCGGCGTCACATAGAGCTCATGGTCGTTACGGACGAAGACGTCGACCCACGGAGATTCCGGGGCGCCCGGCGCGAGCCGGAAATGGCGGCGAAGCCCGATGCGCCGCTGCCGGCCCGGCCGGTCGAGGCCGAGCCGGTGCCGCAGGCGCGAGCGCGCGCCGTCGGCGGCCACCACGAGGCGCCCGCGCCGCGGGCGCCCGTCCACGACCAGGCCGACCACGCGGTCTTTCTCCCAAATCGGTTCCTGAACGGTCGCGTCCGTGTGCGCCGTGACCCCCGCGGTCGAGGCTGCGGCCTCGAACAGCACGCGATCCAGATGCCGGCGGCGCTGGCCGATGCCGCTCGAAGGGAATCCGCGGCCCACGGGGAAGCGCCCTTGCGCGACGCGCCGGCCGAAGTGGTACCGCACGCCGTCGAAACGGACGCCTCCGACGGCGGCGGAGAGACCGAGCCGCTCGATCACGGCGGCCCCGGCGGGCATGAGGCCTTCGCCGCACGGCTTCTCCCGCGGAAAGCGGCACCTTTCGAAGAGCTCCACTCGCAGGCCGCGTCGGCCGAGAAGGATCGCGAGCGCCGACCCGGCGATTCCTCCGCCCGCGATCAAGACGTCGGCCATGGCCGGCCTAGCCTTCCTCGCGGGGAACCGCCGCGCCGGCGCCCCCACGCGCGGCAGGGCGGCGGACGAGGCGCGGAACAAACCGCGGCTTCGACCCCATGTCCCGGCGATAGGCGGGGTCGGCCAGGAGCACGGCCTCCTCCGTGGCGATGCGCCGCCGCAGCAACAGGGCGTGCCCGGGCGCCGTGGCCAGCGCCGTGATCCATGCCGTGTGGATCAGCGGGAGCGCGAGCATTTCCACGAAAACCGCCGCGTAGTTGGGATGACGCAGAAATCGGTACGGGCCGTGCGAGACGACTCCCAGCCCGGTCGAGGCCACGACCTGCACGTTCCAGTGGTCGGCCAGTGTCCGGATGACCCACCAGCGAAGACCCTGCGCGAGCAAGAACAGCGCGCCGGCCGCAAGGCCCAGGGCGGGCAGAAACGGGCGGTGGCCGAGGACGACTTCCAGGGCAGCGCCGATCGGCACGGCCGCGTGAAGGACGACCATTCCGGAAAAACTCGGGTCGGGCACTCGATGGAAACCGCGGACGGCGAGTCTCCTCTGGTTCCTGGCCGAGACTCGCAGCTCGATCAACCGCTCGAGGCCCACCGCCACGAGGAGCAACAGATAGAGCGCGACGCTCAAGCCCATTGCAGGAGCGCCTGCTCGGCGGAGAAGCCCGGCCCGAAGGCCGCCATGAGGCCGTAGCCGCCCGGGTTGACCCGCCGCTTCTCGAGCCACTCGTGCAGGACGAAGAACACCGAGGCGCTCGAAAGGTTGCCGTACTCCCGCAGGACGTCGCGCGAGGGTTGGGTGTCCTCGGGACGCAGGCCGAGCTCTTCTTCGATCGCGCCGATCAGTTTTCGCCCGCCGGGGTGGAGCACGAAGGCCTCGATCTGCTCGAGTCCCAGGCCGTTCTTCCTGAGGAAGCATTCCATGAGCCGCCGGATGCTGCCGCGGATCAGATCGGGCACGTCCGCCGCGAGAACGATGTGAAATCCGGTGTCCTTCAGGTCGAAGCCCATGGCGTCGATCGAACGGGGGAAGAGGTGGCTGTGCGCATCGAGGATGCGCGGCCCCGCGCCCGCCCGGGCCGTCACCAGAGCCGCCGCGGCGCCGTCGCCGAAGAGGATGCTCGAGATCAGGTTCGCCTGGGAGAGGTTTCCCCGCTGGAACGTGAGGCTGGGAAGCTCGACCGCCACGATCAGGACGTTCTGGCACAGGCCGGCCCGGACGAATTCGGCGGCCCGCGCGAACGCACAGGCCCCCGCGGCGCAGCCGAGCTCCGTGATGGGGAGGCGCTTCACGTCGGACCGGAACCCCATTTCATTGACCAGGTGCGCATCGAGGGAGGGAATCATCACGCCCGTGCACGAGACGGTGAGGAGGAGGTCGACCTCCTCGGGACGGACGCCCCCGCGAGCGAGGCATTCGCCGGCGACGTGGCGCCCGAGGCGGATCGCGTGTTCCTGGTACTCGCGGCTGATCTGCTCGAGCGGCCGCGGGCGGATCAGGTACTCGACCGGATGAATGCAGAAGCGGCGCCGGATCTCGGAGTGGTCCACGATGGCCATCATCGCGTCGAGCCTCGCTCCTTCGAGCGGGAAGACCTGCCCGAGATAGGCCTTTGCCTCCTCGCGGGTGACGACGTGTTCGGGTACGGCCGTGGCGGTCGACGCGATGAGGGCGCGGCCCGGCGCCTCCGGAATTCTCTCCCGTTGCAACGCGCTCATGTCTCCCTCTCTACCAGAACGATCTGGAAGTCGATCCGAATTTCGTCGCGGACTCGCACGGTGCCCGCGGCCAGTCGAATCGGCACGATCCCGAAGTCGGTCTGCTTGAGGATAACGGACCCCTCGTAATGGCCGTCGCGCCGCTCGACGGTGAACCGCAGGGGGCGAGTCTGGCCGTGGAGAGCAAGCACGCCCTCGACCGACCAGGTGGCGGCGTCCCGGGGCTCGACGGCGGTCGAGCGGAAGCGGATCTCGGGGTGCCGCTCGACGTCCAGAACCTGCGGACCGAGCATGGTTGCCTGCACCTGGGAGCGATCGGCCGGCGAGAGTTCGGGGTCCTCGACGGCGAGGGCCCGAGCCTCGAAGTAGACCTCCAGGTCCGGCGTGCCGGAGGCCCGAAGCCGCCCGCCGGCCAGCAGAGCCGAGATGAGATGGCGGTGCGCGAAGACGGCGAGGAGTCCCGCGCTCTCCACATGCACCTTCACGAGCGACCGCTGGAGGTCAATCGAGGGCTCCGCCGCGAGGCCCGCCGTAGCTCCGGCGAGCAGACCGAACCCGAGCGCCGCCGCGAAGAGCGCGGTTGCCGGGCGCAGCCGAAGGCCGCGTCGGGCTGTCGGCCGCCGGCGTTCGCTTCGCCAACGGCGGCCGGGAGTCTTCAAACCGGGAGCCGGAGCATCGTGTCCGAGGCGATGAACTCTCGGTTCCCGGTCGTCCGCGACCGCCACAGCCGAAGGACGCGTCATCGCCCCTCGACAATGCACAGGCATCGCCTTCGTCGCGCTTCCTCGCACCTGACCCCGCGGCGCCCGTAATGCCATCCCACATCTTCGCGGCAGTCCGCTAGTCCTTTCGCGACTCGATCCGCGCGATCTCTCGGCCAAAGAGGGGGTTTTCGGGAAACTCCATGCGAAGTTGCTCGAGCAACTCTCGCGCGCGGGAGGCGTCGTCCTGGCGCAGGTACGCGATGGCCAGCAGGAGTCTCGCAAAGGGGCCCAGATATCGGCCCCGCTCGGCCACCAGCTCGAGCTCGCGAAGGCCCTGTGCCTTGTCGCCCGAGTAGCCGCCCACTCGCAGAACCCAGCGCACCGGGGGAAACAAACTGCCGATGATGTACTTGGAGAGCCCGGTCGCCAGATAGGCGTCGTAGTAGCTCGGATCGACGGCTAACAGATCCAGTGCCCAGCGTGTGGCTCGGCGCGTCGGCGAGAGGGCGGCGACGTTGCGGTTCTCGATCAATGACTCGTAGTCGGCTTGCAGGCCGGACACCAGAGCGAGCGAGAAGAGGGCATCGGCATCGTGAGGATCCTTCGCGATGCGATTCTGAGCGCGGGCTTCCGCCTGGGCGAGCGCGGCGTCGAATCGGGCGCGGATGGAGGGGTCCGGATGCAAGTCCTGGCGGCGCAGGAAGCTCGAATCCTTCACATAGAACTGGGCCTCCAGGATACCGAGACGGTTCAATTCCGAGAAAAGAAGACTCGCCGCTTCGGAAACCGATCCGAGCGGGTCCTCGGGCCGCTCGCTCTCCCAGGCGGCGAAGATCCGCTGTGCGCCTCCGAAGTCGAGGCTGTACATTCTCCGGTAGCCGAACTCGAGCGAGATGGGCGCGGGCTCCGCCAGGGCCGCCTGCGGCCCAAGCATCGCGCCGCCGCAGAACAGAAGCGGCAGGAAGTACCGGAGTCCGCGATCGTGTCTTCTCACGTTCTTCTCAGTCAATCCTTAGGCGGCGCGCCGGCAAAGGCCGGTGCGCCACCCGACCGGATGCTAGCGGCGATTCCGACGGAGCGGCCGATCTTCAGGCTCCCCTTATTGCTTTTTGCAAGTCCCGCAGATACGGTCTTTTCGCTCGTGGACGGCGTCGAAGTTCGGGGGACTTGGCCGTGCGAGCGCCAGGCCCCCGCCGGAGAGACAGTCGTATGCCGGATTCCCTGGTCGAAACCGTCGTCTCGGCGATTGCGGAGGTCAAGCGACTCCCGCGGGAGCGGGTGTCGCTCGACAGCACCTTCGCCGAGCTCGGGATGGACTCCCTGGATACGCTGACTCTGCTTTTCGAGCTCGAGAGCCGGCTTCGGATTGCGGTCCCCGACGAGGCGGCGAAGTCGGTCCGTACCGTGCGCGACATCGTCGAGGGAATTCGCGGACTGACCGCCGGCGCCGCGACCTCGCCGCCGTAGGATGTCCGCGCGCCGCGTCGCCGTCACGGGGCTCGGCGCCATCTGCGCCCTCGGTCGGGGCGTCGAGGCGACGTGGGCCGCGCTTTCCGAGGGCCGTTCGGGGATAGGCCCGATCGAATCGGTCGACGGTGCCGGCCTGCGGTTCTCCAACGGCGCCGAGGTCCGCGACTTCGATCCCGCCCGGCACCTCGATTCCTCTCGCGCCGATCTGCTGGACCGGTTCGCGCAGTTCGCGCTCGTGGCCGCGCGAGAGGCGCTCTCCGACTCGGGGGTGGCGCTCACGGCCGAGCTCGCCCTGCGCACCGCGGTCTTCACCGGGTCCTGCCTGGGCGGTCAGTCGACGCAGGACGCCGGCTTCGTGGAGCTGTACCGGCGGGGCCGCGAGCGCGTGCATCCGCTCTCGATTCCGCGGATCATGGCCAATGCGGGTGCCAGCCAGATCGCCATGGAGCTCGGCGTCCGGGGTCCGTGCTGCACGATGTCGACGGCGTGCTCTTCCGCCAATCATGCGATCGGTCACGCCTTCTGGCTGGTGCGCAGCGGGGTGGCGGAGCTCGCCCTGGCGGGAGGCAGCGAGGCGCCCTTCTCGCCGGGGCACCTGAAGGCCTGGGAGGCGTTGCGCGTGATCGCTCCGGACACCTGCCGCCCGTTCTGCCGCGACCGGCTCGGGATGATTCTGGGCGAGGGGGGCGCGATGCTGGTGCTCGAGCCGCTCGAAGCCGCGCAGGCTCGCGGCGCGCGAGTGTACGCGGAGATCTCGGGCTTCGGGATGTCCGCGGACGCCCATCACGTCACGCAGCCGACCGTCGACGGGCCAGTGCGCGCGATGCGGGCGGCGCTTTCCGACGCCGGCCTCGCCCCGGACCAGGTCGGATACGTCAATGCCCACGGCACGGGCACGCGGGGCAACGACTCCGCCGAGGCGCGGGCCATCCGCGAGGTGTTCGGCCCGCGGCGGGCGAGTCCGGCCGTCAGCTCTACCAAGTCGATGCACGGGCACGCCCTGGGCGCCGCCGGGGCGCTCGAGGCCGTCGCGACGGTCCTGGCGCTCCACACGGGAATCCTTCCGCCGACGGCAAACTTCACTGCGCCCGATCCCGAGTGCGACCTGGACGTCGTGCCCAACGAAGCCCGAACGGCACGAGTCGAAGCCGCGCTTTCGAACTCGTTTGCCTTCGGGGGACTGAACGCCGTGCTCGCCTTTCGGAGCAGGGGTTAGGGGCGAGGGGCGAGGGGCGAGTGTAGGACCCTGTCACTCGCTCTCGCTACTCCCGGGCCTGGTCCCTCATCCCTAATCCCTCGCTCCTAACCCCTCCACCTCGACGGATTCCCCGTTGTCGAGGATAACGAAGCGGGCAGCGAGATCCGGCGAGTCCGCGAGCGCCGTCCGGAGAGTCTCGAGCGGCTCGAACTCGGCGTCGTCGGATTCCGGGAAGGTGCCGAAATGCACAGGAACGACCGTTCCAACGCCGAGCACCAGGGCCGCCTCTACCGCATCTCTCGGACCCATGTGCTGCGGGTGCATGTACCAGGCGGGCACGAATCCCCCGATGGGCAGCAGCGCAAGGCGCAGATGGGGGAAGCGTAGCCGGATCGATTGGAAGTGTGAGCCGAACCCCGTGTCGCCGGCGTAGTAGGCCGAGCCGGAAGGGCCGCTCACGACGAAACCGCACCAGAGCGTGCGATCTCGATCGAACATCCCTCTGCCGGAGGTGTGCCGGGAAGGCACGGCCGTGACGCGCACACCGGGCGCGATCTCGGCCGACTGCCACCAGTCGAGATCGCGGGCGCCGGGCACGCCCTTGTGCGCCAGGTAGGCCGCGTTCCCCAGTCCCGTGAAGACGGCGGGATGGAAGGCGTCAGCGAGCCGCCGCAGGGTAGGCAGGTCCATGTGGTCATGGTGGTCGTGGCTGACGAACACCGCATCGATCGGCGGGAGATCCTCGAAGCAGAGACCGGGCGGGCGACGTCGGCGAGACCCGATCCAGGGAATCGAGCGCGGCGCCCAGGTCGGGTCCGTCAACACGTTGACCCCGTCCATCTGCAGCAGGACCGTCGCGTGATTCACGAAGGTGACCCGCATCCGATCCTCCGCGATCCGCTCGGGAGGCCGGGGCCCGGGCGGCGTGTCGGTGAAACTGCGCCAAGGGCCCTGGTGCCGTGTGGTCTCTCGCTTGACCCACTCGCCGAGCGTGTGGGCAACGGGCTCGGCCGAATGGAACTGCTTTCCGTCGAAATGATCGGTCGCCGGGCCGTGCCAGGCGTGCGTGCAGGAAAGGCAAGCCGCCGCGAGGCCGACCCGCAGGGCGACGCGGAGCAGAAAGCACTTGGGCGGCCTCGCCATCCTGTAGATTGTCCACGCTTCGGTAGGGAGACACGATGAGAAAGACGACGATCGTCGCCGCGGCAATCCTCTTCTCGGGTTACCTGGGGGAACCGGCGATGCGGGGCGCGGCGAAGCCGCGGGCCCGCGAGCTCGGAGTTCCTTTCGGAGGTTCGCCGGGACCGGGTAACGCGATTACCGACGTGGCCGGCGTGGTGGTAGGCCACACGACTCTGATCTCGGGCGAGGGCAAGCTCGTCGTCGGGAAAGGGCCGGTCCGAACGGGAGTCACCGCGATTCTGCCGCGCGGCAAGCGGTCGTTCGACGATGCCGTCTTCGCCGGGTGGTTCTCGCAAAATGGCAACGGCGAGATGACGGGGACGACGTGGGTCGAAGAGTCGGGGTTCCTGGAGGGACCCATCCTGATCACGAACACGCACAGCGTCGGCGTCGTGCGTGATGCCACGATTGCCTGGAGGGTCAAGCAGGGGGGGCCGGACGCGTCAGGCTACTGGTGGTCTCTTCCGGTCGTGGCCGAGACCTACGACGGCTGGTTGAACGACATTAACGGATTTCACGTCAGACCGGAGCACGTCTTCCAGGCCTTGTCGGGCGCGGCCGGAGGCCCGGTCTCCGAAGGAAGTGTGGGCGGGGGAACCGGGATGGAGTGCTACGAGTTCAAGGGAGGCATCGGGACGAGCTCCCGCCGGCTCTCCAGTGCCCTCGGCGGCTACATCGTCGGTGCGCTCGTCCAGTGCAACTGCGGCAGGCGCTCGCAACTGATCGTCGCGGGAGCGCCCGTGGGTCTCGAGATTCCGAAGGAGCCGAACAAGGACGATCAGGGCTCGATCATCATCGTGGTCGCGACCGACGCGCCGCTCTTGCCCCACCAGTTGAAGCGCCTTGCCCGCCGGGCCACGATGGGTCTCGCCCGGACCGGAAGCACGTCGGGAAACGGCTCGGGCGACATCTTCATCGCCTTCTCCACCGCCAACGCGGGCACGTGGGCGTCACGCGGGCCGTCGGCCGTCACGATGATGCCCAACGAGGGCTTGAACGGCCTCTTCGAGGCGACCGTTCAGGCGGTCGAGGAGTCGATCGTCAACGCCATGGTGGCCGCCGAGACGATGACCGGGGTCGATGGGCACCGTGTCGAGGGATTGCCGCGCGAGAAGCTGCGCGAGGTCCTGAAGAAATACAACCGGCTCTCGCCCTAAGGGCAGAATCCGAAATTCGAAATTCGAAAGGAGGATCCGAGTCTTCGAGTTTCGAATTTCGTGCTTCGAGTTTCGCTTCACTCCCCTTGTCCGAGCGAGTACCCGCTTTGCCCGTCGAAGGTGGTGAGATTGAGAGTCATGACGAACTCGAGGCCGGCTCGCGCGATGCGTCCGAGCAGATCGACGACCTGCGCCGGCGACACGACGCCGCCGCTGCCCGATACGAAGCGGCAGCGATACTCGTCGACTCGAAGGATGTCGGGAGCTCCGCCCGGCCAGACCTTGAGGCCCCGACTCGTCATCATCGTGAGCTGGAAGCCGGGGGAGGCGAGGGGCTGGAGCCTCGCGGCGAGCGCATCGGAGTCCTGGCTCGGCCACCGGACGTAAACGTCCACGCCGACCGTCTCCCGGCGCGTGGCCGGCCGCGAGGCGGTCGTGGGCGGCGCGGCGGCAGGCGGCGGTGCCGCGGCGTAATGGGCGGCCTTCAGCTTCTGAGGGGTCTGCCCGAGCCTCGCGACGACGGCCTCGGCGAACTCCTTCGTTCCGACCTTCTGCCGGCTGACTCCGTCCTTGAAGATGTCGTAGGTGTGAACACCGTCCTCGATGGTGCGCAGCCACGCGTTGTGCACGCGCTCGGCGATCTCCGGTTGCCCGATGTGCACCAGCATCAACACGGCTCCGAGCAGCAGTCCCGACGGATTGGCGAGATTCTGCCCGGCCCGGCGCGGCGCCGAGCCATGAATGGCCTCGAACATCGCGCAGCTGGCGCCGATGTTGGCGGATCCGGCCAGCCCCACGGAGCCCGCGATCTGGGCCGCGACGTCGGAGAGGATGTCCCCGTAGAGGTTCGGCATGATGATGACGTCGAATTTCTCCGGCGTGTCGGCGAGCTTGGCGGCGCCGATGTCGACGATCCAGTGCTCTTTCTCGATCTCGGGATACTGCGCGCCGATTTCGTCGAAGACCCGGTGGAACAGGCCGTCGGTCAGCTTCATGATGTTGTCCTTCGTGAAGCAGGTGACCTTGCGGCGGCCGTTGGTCCGCGCGTATTCGAAGCCGTAGCGAACGATCCGTTCGGAGCCCGGCCGGGTGATGAACTTCAGGCACTGGTAGACGTCGTCGGTCAGGCGGTACTCGATCCCGGCATACAGGTCCTCTTCGTTTTCGCGGACGATGACCACGTCCATGACGGGATGCTTGGTCGCGACGAAGGGGTGATAGGAGACGCAGGGTCGAACGTTGGCATAGAGACCGAGCGTCTTGCGCGCCGTGACGTTCAGGCTCTTGAAGCCGCCCCCCTGCGGAGTGGTGATCGGGGCCTTGAGGAATACCTTGGTGCGGCGCAGCGATTCCCAGGAGGACTCTTCGATGCCCGCCGTGTTGCCGCGCTGGTAGACCCGCTCACCGATTTCGATGACCTCCGGCGCGATGCCTGCCCCCGCCCCTTCCAGGATCCGTAGCGTGGCGTTCATGATTTCGGGTCCGATCCCGTCTCCGTAGGCGACCGTAATCGGTGTCTTTGCGCTCATCGTCGGTGCCCTCCAGGCCCGACCCCCCGGGGTCGGGAAAATGGCGCCGCATTATGCCTCTTTCTTGGGTCTAGCCGACGCATGTGGAAGGACTTAGCGAGTGGTCGTATAATGAACAAACGGTGGCCGGTATCCAATTTACTGAGTCAACGGAACGATCCCAGCCGGGCAGCGAGGCTCTGGCGTTGCGGTACGACCCGTCCCGCCGGGTCATGCTCCGCTTCAAGCTCCAGGTCACTGGCACCGAAGACCTTGAGGCTCTGCGCTATGCGCGTCGAGCCATGATCCGAGAGGAGCGAACCCGTGGCCTGGAGTGGGAGGAGCCCTCGATGGAGGATCCCAACTTCACCGCGAGCGAGGTGCGCTGGTTTGCGTTGGCTTCCCAGGCGGCCTGGTGTCGGCAGAAAATCGCGGAGCTCGTCGAGCGAGCCAATCGCGCCGTCGAAGACATGAAGCTCGTGCAGCCTTCCTGACGGGAGTCCGAGTCGCTGTTACGACCGGTGACGGTTTTCCCCGGAGCGGCATCTCGAATGGGCCTTTTCTCTCACGCAAGCTCCATGATCGGAACGGTTAGCGGAGACCCCCCGGCGCGGCACGTGCTTCGCAAGTTCCTCGAGCATGGGGCCCGAGATCCGGCTTCAAGCCGTCGCCGAGGATCTCCACTCGGAGGCGCCGGCGGATGGTTCGGCCGCGCTCATGCCGTCGCGGGAGGCTCTGCTGACGCTTCGGTTCGCTATCTCCACACCCGACCGGCACGGGCTGGACGCCTTGCGCCATGCGCGGAGATCGATGCTGCGGGAGGAGTGGACCCTCGGAAGGGATCCGGGCGAGCCGTCGCTCGAGGCTGCGATGTTCTCGTCGACCGAGGTTGCCTGGACGGTTCCGCGGTCGCAGCGCGAGCGGTGTCTGGAGCGCTTGACCGAGCTCGAGAGGCGCGCCAACCGAGCCCTGCTCGAACTCCAAAGCTCCTGACGCCTGCCGGGGGTTCCCCTTGACCGGGCGGCGGCTTCGCAACCTGTTGCTTCTCGTGCTTCTCGGCGCGGTGGGTTACTGGTACTACAAGGATCGCCCGACCCTCGCCCAACTCGTGGACGACCTGACTCGGCCGCTTTTCGGCTCCCGGGCGGCCGTCAAGGAGTCCGAGCGCAAGCGCGTGATCAGCGATGCGACGACCGTGATCGGCCAGCAGACCGACGAGAACATCGGCGCTCTCCACGAGAACATGTCCATGTCCGACGTGCGAGAGTTGCTGGGCTACCCGGACCGCGTGGAAGCGCTTCCGGGCCAGGATCCCGTTCGCGTGCGGTGGACCTACCGGGTCGTCCACCGCGCGGTTCTCTTCGAGAACGGGCGCGTGGTCTCCATCGCCATCCTGTAGGCCGCGGCGGCGGCTCCGAAGAGTCCGAGCCGCTGCTCGAGCACGACGCGCACCGGGATCCGGCCGAGAAGTTCCACCAGAGGAGGCTTGGCCCGGAAGGCTTCCAGGAAGCCGCGTTCGCGAAGGGCCGGCAGGATCTTCGGAGCAATTCCTCCCGCGAGATAGACGCCTCCGGTCGCGCGGTACTGGAGGGCCGCGTTGCCAGCCGCCGATCCGTAGAGGGACACGAAGAACGTGAGGGTCTCGCGGCACAGCCGGTCCTCGTTCGCCATGGCCAGGCGGCTGATGACCGCCGCGCGGTCCGGCTCGCGCTCGAAGGCCGCGACCACGGCCGGGCTCTCGGGCGCGGCGCCTTCCGACTTGAGGAAGTCGTAGAGGTGGCCGAGCCCTTCGCCCGAGAGAAGCCGATCCCACTCCGCGCGGCCCGTCCGCATTCGAACAAACGCGGCGAGGCGATCCTCCCGCGCGCTTCGGGGGCCGAAGTCGGCGTGGCCGCCCTCGGACGGGAACGGCTCGTACCGGCCGGCAATGCGGACCAGCCCCGCCTCGCCGAAGCCGGTTCCGGCGCCGACGAGCGCCATCGGCCCTCCCTTTTGGGGCCGGCCGCGGGCCAGAGTGGCAACCTGCCGGGGCTCCAAGTAGAAGAGACCCAGCGCGTTGGCCACGAAGTCGTTGACGAGACGGAAGGAGATTCCGCGAAACTGCCGCGACAGCAGCCTGCCGTCGATCGACCAGCCGAGCTTGGTGATCTTGGCGCGCCCGTTCGACGTCGGCCCCGCCACACCGAGGCCGGCAAAGCCGGGAACCCGGCGCTCGCTCGAGAGAAAGTGGGCGAAGACTTCCGCTAGCCCCTCGTACTCCTTGCTCGCATACCGGGCTTCCCGAACGACTCGAAGCGCGCGGCCGCCGATCTCGACCGTGGCAACGGCCGTCTTGGTGCCGCCGACATCGGCCGCGAGCACCCTCATCGAGCGAACGTTACCAGCACCTTACCGCGGCTCGGCTTTCTCGCCGTGAGCAGTCCGGTTTTCAGGTTTCCCCCCTCCGCAGGGAAAAAAAGAGCCCCGACGCCTTGGAAGCGACAGGGCAAAAAAAGACCCCGGGTCGGGGTGGGTCCGCCCGGGGGGCGAAAGGAGGAGGTGAGGTTTTGATTCCTCGCCTTTGGTTAATAGCAAGGAGGTGGCCAGCTCTGTGTCAGGCGATAACTATTGCGAACAAAGGGGTTGTGTTTCGCCACCCCGATGGACGGTGACGAGGATTGTCATGCTTTTGCACAGTTTGTAACAACGTTTGCCGGAAGCTTCTGCACCTCGCTCTTGGCGACGCGTCTCGCGTGCCGGAAGCTCGTCGGCGATCAGCCAGCCAGTAGACTCCGGCCGCTTGAGCTATCGGCCGCGTGTTCAGCGAAGGTTGCCCGCTCTTGGTGTCCTGCTCGCGACCCTTGGGCTCTTCTCGGGCTGCTCCGCCTTCTCGGACAAGCGCACGCTCTACCAATACGATCCGGACTACGGCGTCGACAGTCCGGAGTTTCGCCGTTCCCTGGACGCGCTGGGCACCGAGTTAGTCCCCGGCAACGAGGCCACGGTGCTGCAAAACGGCGTGGAGTATTTCCCTGCCATGCTCGCGGCGATCCGCGGCGCGCAGCAGAGCGTCAACATGGAGATGTACATCTTCAACGAAGGGCAGGTCGGCTCCTTGTTCGCCGAGGCCCTCTCCGAGCGGGCACGCGCGGGGGTGAAGGTGCGCGTTCTGATCGACGGCCTGGGATCGTATCCGGGAGCCTTGAAGCCCTCGATGGAAGGGGCCGGTGTCGAGGTGCGCGTGTACCGACCCCTGCGTGTCTACTCCATCTATCGGATGGGAAACCGGACGCACCGGCGGATCTTGACGGTCGACGGACGCGTCGGATTCTGCGGCGGGGTTGCCTTGGACGACCGCTGGAGCGGAGACGCGCGCAATCCGCGAGAGTGGCGAGACACGGTGGTCCGCGTGGAGGGGCCGGTCGTCGCGCAGCTGCAGAGCATCTTCCTGGAGGACTGGGTCCTGACCACGGGTGAGGTATTGAACGGGGATCGCGAGTTTCCGCAGATCTCACCCTCCGGCACCATGCTCGCCCAGGCGGTGGCCGCCTCGCGCACGGACCAGAGCTCGATGGCGAAGCTGCTCGTCTACATGGCGATCCAGGCGGCGCGTGAGCGGATCTGGATCGAGAACGCCTATTTCGTGCCCGACCGTCAGATCCGGCGCGGCCTGATCGCCGCCGTGGACCGCGGGGTGGACGTGAAAGTCATCGTGCCCGGGGAGCACATCGACATCCCGGCCATCCGGATGGCGTCGCGCTACTACTACGGCGAGCTGCTCGACGGCGGGGTCGAGATCTACGAGTACCTGCCCTCGATGATGCACAACAAGGTGATGGTCGTCGACGGGATCTGGTCCACGATCGGCTCCATCAACCTGGATAACCGCTCCATGCGCAAGAACGCCGAGGCCAACGTCGTCCTCTACGACGGCGCCTTTGCGCGGAGCCTGGAAGAAATGTTCGAGAAGGATCTTCTGGCGACCGAGCGGTTCACGAAGGAGAAATGGAAGAACCGGGGTTTGCCCGCGCGGTTCGGCGAGCTCTTCTTCTGGCTCTTCTCGGAGAACTACTAGGCCGGGCCTCGATCCGGCGCGCGCAACGGCCACCCTTCGGACATCATTTGGCCACCCGGGCCGCTAGAATGCCGGCGTGCTGACCGAGGCTTTGAGTCTGGACCGCCCGGTGGTCGTCTTCGATACGGAGACGACCGGTGTGAATCCGCGATCCGATCGTATCGTGGAGATCGCCTGCTTGAAGATCTACCCGGACGGCCGGCGAGAAGACTGGGTGCGCCGTCTGAACCCGGGACTCCCGATCCCTCCCGCTTCCACCGCCGTGCACGGAATCCGGGACGAGGACGTGAAAGAAATGCCCACGTTTCGCGAAGTCGCTCGGGAGCTCGCGGATTTCCTCGAGGGCTGTGATCTGGCGGGCTACAACATCTCGGGCTTCGACCTGCCGGCGCTGCGGATCGAGTTCCTGCGAGCCGGTATCCCGTTCGACGTCAACGGCCGGCGCTTGCTCGATGCGCAGCGCATTTTCTTCGTGCGTGAGCCGCGGCACCTGGCCGCGGCGGCGCGCTTCTATTGTCAGGCCGAACACCAGGGGGCCCACGGCGCGCTCGCCGACGCGCAGATGACGCTGCGCGTCCTCGAGGGTCAGCTGGCGCGTTATCCGGACATGCCTCGCTCGGTCGCCGAGCTGCACGAGCTCTTCTGCGCCGGACTGGATCAGGATCTCGATCCCGAGGGGCGATTTCGAATGGTCCGCGGCGAGCCCACCGTCAACTTCGGCAAGAACCGGGGCCGGAGCCTTCGCGAGATGAGCCGGGACGAGCCCGGCTTTCTGCGTTGGATCCTCAAGGGAGACTTCTCCGAGCCGGTCAAGGAGATCGCGCGGCGGTTCCTGCCCCCGGAAGGCTGAGCGGCTCCTTCTCGAGGCGGAGCTACTTCGAGATTCGTTTGAACCGGAGGGTTTCCCCGGTTTTCGCCTCGCGCAACCGGATCGATCCGGGCTCGGTCTCGATCGTCCACTTGGACGTGGCCCCGCGGATGGCCAGGGCACAAGAGGAGCCCAGTGTCTCGCCGGCGAACCCGTCGCCCCGAGCCCGCATGTTCAGTGTGCAGGCGGAACTCGCCTCCCGGTCCGTGAAGTTTGCCGCGTTCGAGGAGAAGGCCGTGACCGAGAGGTCAAAGTGGGGCACGTAGGTGAGCAGGACGTCGGCGCCCTCGTGGTCGAGCCGCAAGACGCCCTGCAGCCGGACGTTCTCCTCCTGGTACTTGCCGGAGATCGTCAGAAAGAGGTCATACGGGTGGTCGGGATCGGCCGTGAAGGGCTGCGTGCTCAGAAGGAGATTGTTGCCCGGCGTCGAGCCTTGGAACGTCCCGGAAAGAATCGCCTCCAGCGTGTAGGCCGGATTCTGCGCGGAGACCGGGACGGCGCTCGCCACAAGGAGAGCGGCAGCCAGGATGACGAGAGAACGTTTCATAGAACCTCCCCCGGAGCGACTTGCGAGATTCATTCCCGGAACCCGTGTTCTGAACTTGCTTCCCTCTCAATACGTTGCGCGGGCCAGCCTTTCATCGACTGTCCCCGCGCGAGGACGCCTATCCTCCGCCGGAGACCGATCGCAGGCCTGCGACGGTGCGCCGGAAGGCTTCGCCGAAGACCTGCCGCAGAGCTTCCTTCTCGTTGTCCGAGCCGCGATAGTTGGGACGCTCCGCGGTCGCTTCCGCCTCGAATTCGGCGAGCGTTTGGCCGCCGGGACCGCGAACCCAAACCGTCCACTCCGCAGCGGCATTCCACATCTCGTCGTAGAACGGCGCGGCGAAACGATGGACTTCGATGGAGATGACCGGCCGGTCGGCGGTCCCGGCTTCGCTCCAGGTGCAGCCGGGGAAGGATTTTCGGACCGAGTCCGAGAGCAGCGCCACGAGCTTATCGGAGCCCTCCCGATCCGCCCGCCGATCGAGGATCTCGAGCGACCACGCCTTCCAGTTTCCCGGGCAGGCGATCGCGGGGTCCGGTTCGGACACCGGCGGGAGCGTGGGCGGTCCGCACGAGACGGCCGCCAAGCCGGCCAGCAGAGGAAGGATCGGGAGAAAGCGGTGAGGCGCCGGGAGGTTTCTCATGAGCGAGTCGCGCGGCGCCGCGCCGGTGCCCGGGTCTCGTGGGCCGGTGGCTCTTCGTAGGCTCGGGCCAGTGAAGCGATCTGCTCCCGCAGATCCGCGACGAGCTCGGGGGGATCGAGGGCGCGGGCGTTCTTCCCGTAACGGAGCACGAACTCGCGCGCCTCTCGGATGGAAACGGCCGGAAGCTCGAGGATCGCCTCGCCCCCCGGCAGGTCTTCGATCGCCTGCTGCGGATGCCAGCGTTGTTCGCGAACCTCGTCTGCGGCCTCCTTGGAGAAGCGGACGCGAAAGCGGAACGGCTTCTCTCCTCCGACGAAGAGCCCGAAGGTGTGCCGGAAGTACCGATCCGCATCGAAATCCTTCGGAATCGCATAGCGCTCGCCCGTCAGCCGCGCCTCCTCCATGCGGGCCAGATAGAAGGTCTTGAGCTGACCGGCCGCGACATCCTCGGCCACGGCCAGCCAGTCGCGGCCCGAGAGGACGATCGCATAGGGGCGCAGCACGCGCGCCTGGCCGGGCGGCTCGCCGGGATGGCGGTATCGGATCGAGAGGGAGACGCCCCGCTGCATCGACTCGGCCACCGCCTGCCAGATCTCCTCGCGGACCGGCCGGTAGGGCGCGAGGCTGCGCAGGGCGATCTTGTCGCGCAGAATTTCTGGTCGCAGGCGCACGGCCGGCGGCATCAGCTCCGCCAGGCGCTCGTAGCACGCCTCCAAATCGCGGGCCAGCGGTGTTCCCCCGAAGAGCGCCATGACCTGAGCGGCCACACCGATCGAGAAGAGGTCGTTTCCGTCGACGGGAAGAAAGGGCAGCACGTAGTCCGCCCGAGAGTAAGCGTAGCCGTTCTCGAGCCGGTCGAACTGGATCGGGGCGTCGAGCTCATCTCGGAGGTAATCGAGGTCGCGCTGAACGGTCTTGGTCGAAACGCGCAGTTCGCGCGCCAGCGAGGAGGCGTTGGGATGCCGCCCCTCCTTGATCTGGTGGTGGATGGTTTGCAGCCGCCGCCAGAGCGGGCGGTCCTTGAAGGCTCCTTTTCGGCCCACTCTCGGATTCTCCCACGCCCGCGGAGATGCCAGAAAATGTCGCTCGAGTCGTTTCGACCGGGCCCAACCAGTGTCACCGTTCGCGTCCGCTCAAGCCGCAAGCGACTCCAGCGCAAACAGTTCCACCCGCCGCGCGGGATGGCCCTATCTTTGCTCCGCAATTGAAGCGTGCAGATCCTGCTGGGCTCCGATTCTTCCGGCGCCGGACGGCCCGACCCACGGGACGGCTTCACCCCCCAGGAACGATTCGAAGGGGAGCAGGAGCTCTTGGACGACTTCCTCTCCCGGCTTCAGTCGATCATACGCGGGTCGCCGGCGGCGCCGAGGTCGGCCGACGACACGCGCCCGTCCCGGCGTCGCGCGGGCGGAGCATCCTGATGAGCCCCCTGTCCGGGTCGGGCGACCTTCCGCTTGCGCTCGCCTTGATCCTGATGATTGTCGGAATCCTGCTCTCGGGGGACGACGATCTTCCGGGGCCGCGCCGCAGTTTTGCGCGCGCGCGTGAGACCTGGCACGTGCCCTTCTGACCGACCCGTGTTCCCGTCATCCCGAGCGATGGGAAGGACCTCCGCGGTTCAAGCCTAAGATCCCTCGCCTTGGTCGCGATGACCGACCCGGCAAGGTCACCGGCTCGGTCACTTCAAGGCGGCCAGCAGTTCCTTCGCCGTCTCGGCCTCGCTTCCCTGCGGGTCGAGCTCCAGGTATTTCTGCAGGTGTTCCTTGGCGGCGTCGTTCTTCTTGAGACTGAAGTCGACCAGTCCGAGCTGGAAGTGCGCGAGCGCGAAATCGGGCTTCGCCTCGACGGCCTTGGCGAAGTAGTCCGCGGCCTCCTGCATCTTCCTTTGGTTGAGCGCGTCGACGCCCTTGTTGTAGATGACCTCCGGCGTGTCGGGGTTGGCCTCGGCGTACCGTGCGTTCCATTGCGCCGCGCCCTTCTTGTCGCCGGTCTGCTGCGCCGCGACCGCCATCATCTGGTAGACCGAGGAGAGAGTCGGGTCGAGGTCCGTGGCCTTCTGGCCGGCCTCCAGAACCTTCTTCCAGTCCTTGTTCTGATAGGCCACGACGGTCAGGGCCTGCCAGCCCTGCGGCAGGTCCGGATTCTTCGCGACCGCCTCCTGGAACTTCGCCTCGGCGCCGGCCCGGTCGCCGCTGTTTAGGAGCTCGATTCCCTTGTTGTAGGCCAAGGCGGCCTGACCGCCCATCGTGGGAGTCGTCTCAACGGTGACCGGCTTCTGGAGCTTCACATCGATCGTGTTCGCATCGCCGATCGAGAGCTTCTTCATCTCTTCGTAGGGAGCGTAGCCTTCGAGCTCGAAATGGAAGCGGTAAGGGATCGTCGCGTCGTTCAGGAGCATCCCGTAATGGCCCTTCTTGTCGGTCTTGACGGTGAGCTTGAAGCTGTTGATGTTCGGCGTGGTCACCGTGATGACGACGCCCTCCAAGGGGGCGCCCTCCGGCCCCGTCACGGTGCCCGTCAGGCGGCCCTGCTGGGCCGCGATCGCGAGGGTCGCGATCGCGAGGGCACCGAACGAGGTCAGCGCCATTCGGACTCTCATGTGTCGCCCTCCTCTGTCGGTGCGATTCTATTTCTCTTCCGTGCGACCCGTCTTTGCTTTGACGCTCACCGGAGCCGCGAAGCCGTCGCGGCCTTCCGGTCCGGGCGGGGCAGCGCCTGCAGAATCTCCGCCGTCAGCTCGTAGCGTCCCATGGGCATGATGTGAAGGCCGCGCGCGAGCCCGGCGATGCCTCGGGCGAGCTCGCGGGCGATTGCCAGGCCCTCGGCTCGCTCGTGGTCCGGCCCTCGGCCGGCGGCGCGGCGCATCCGTTCCTGAACCGCCTCCGGCACGACGATGCCCGGGACCTCGTTGGCGAAGAAGAGCGTCTGCTTGAGCGAGCGCAGCGGAATCAATCCGACGAGCAGCGGAATCGATCGCGCTTCGGCGTGCTCCAGAAAGCGCTCGAGCGTCGCGAGGTCGTAGACGGGCTGCGTCTGCGCGAAGGTGGCCCCGGCTTCGATCTTCGCACGCAGCTTCGAGAGCTCGATCTCCAGGTCCGGGGCGGCTGGGTTTGCCGCGCACCCGACCGCGAAGGCGGTCGGTGCTCCGATCGGGTTGCCGGCGAGGTCCGCGCCCGCATTCAAGCCCTTGGCGATTCGAAGGAGCCCAAGCACGTCCACCTCGGAGACCTGCTTGGCCTGCGGGTAGTCGCCGATCTTCAAGGGATCGCCTCCCAGGCACAGGATGGCCTTGATGCCGAGGCCCGCGGCGCCGAGCAGATCGGACTGCAGCCCGAGGACGTTGCGATCGCGCGTCGTGATTTGCACGACGCACTCCAGGCCCGCCTCTCGCTGGATGAGCGCGGCGACGGCGATCGATGACATTCGCAGCCGCGCCATCGGATTGTCGGTGACGTTGACGGCGTCCACGCCGGCCGCGCGCGCCTGGCGCCCGCCCTCGATGGAGGCCGTCGCGTCGACACCGCGCGGGGGCTCGATCTCGGTCGTGAGGACGAAGGCCTGGGGGTCGGCGAGCAGCCGCTTGAAGCGCGACGTCTCGAGGCCGGGCTCGGGTAACGTCGGGGTCGGGGACTCGGCCGCCGCGGAGACCCGCGCGCCGACGGCGCGAACGCGCCCGGAGACCTCCCGGGCCATGGCGCGGATGTGCTCGGGGGTCGTGCCGCAGCAGCCCCCGATGATGGCGGCCCCCGCGTCCGCGAACGCGCGCGCATACTCCCGCAGGTAGTCGGGCGAAGAAAGGTACACGTTTCGGCCGTGAGCGTAGGTGGGGTAGCCGGCGTTGGGCATGACGGAGAGGGGCACGGCGAGGGACGCCGGCAGGCGCGCGAAGATGTCGTGCGTCTCCTGGGGACCCAGGGTGCAATTCATGCCCACCGCGTCGGCGCCGGCCAGGGCCAGAGTCGGCAGCGCGTGCGACGCGCTCTCCCCGAAAGCCGTTCGCCCGTCTGCCAGGAAGGTCATCTGGGCGACGATCGGGATGTCGGCCGAGAGCGCGCGGACGGCGCGGACGGCCTCGGCGGCCTCGAGCAGACTCCCGAAGGTCTCGAGCAGGATGAGGTCGACGCCGCCCTCGAGAAGGACCCGAGCCTGCTCCTCGAAGATCTCGCGCACCTGGGTCAGCGTCAGCGACCCGTAGGGTTTCACGAGGGCCCCGAGCGGGCCGATCGAGCCGGCCACGAAGACGAGCTCTCCGGCCGCCGCCTCCCGCGCGAGGCGAACTCCTTCCCGGTTGATCTTTTCGAGCGAGTCGGCCCACTCGTGCGTGGTCAGCTTGACGCGGTTGCCGTCCCACGTGTTGGTCGTCAAGATCCGCGCACCCGCGTCGCGGTAGTCGTCGTGGACCTCGCGAACCGATACCGGATCCGTCAGGTTGAGAGGCGATTTGGCCTGTTCCGGCGCGGCGCCGCGTGAGACGAGCAGCGTTCCCATGGCGCCGTCGGCCAGCAGCACCTCGCGGGCGACCGTGTCTCGGAAGTTTTTTTCCATGAGCGCCTCCCGGGTTCGAGAGGCGTAACGCGTTCCAGGGTCGCGGCGCCCCTCATCTTTTCTCCGCCTCGGGGTCCAAGGGCCTCGACGGCCCCCGCTGGAATCAGCCGGAGATTCCGGATTTGGCACCTGGCGGGCCCGCCGCGACGCGGGCTCCGGTTGCCGTGGGGTCGGTCCGTCGAGGCCGTCGCCCCGACGGGTTTTCGGGCCGGTCCCTCGCCCACTCTCGATGTGGCGGGGCGGCATACAAGCGACCGCCCCGACAGGCTCAAAGAACCGCCGCCAACACTAGCCCCGACCTCGGTAGGTGTCAAATGCGGCCTCCGGGGCTAGAATCGGAAGCGTCCTCATCGGCCCGCCGCGGCCTGCGTGACCCGGCCTCCCTCGCCAACAGAAGGAAATCGCCGATGAGATTGCTCCCTTCGTTCTTCCTGCTCCTTGGAGCCTTGTCCCCGGAGCCTCCCTGGTCGGAGCTGTCGCTTTCGATCGAGCGTGAGCACGGTTACTCGAGCGACCAGATCGCGGTCTGCCGCGTTCGCGTCGTCAACAACGGGTCGCACACCTGGCCCGGCCGCAATCTGCGTTTCGAGGCGCGCGCGATCGACGGCGGCATCGTCGTCGAACGGGCGACGGGCCGGTTCGGCCTGTCGCTCGAGCCGCACGGTACGCTCGAGACGCTCATCTCGTTCTCGGTTCCCAACGCTCGCTTCGAGGTCTCTCCCGCCGCATCCTCCTCCGGCGCCGAGGGGCAACGGAAGCGGTCGGGAGGCAAGCGGGGCAAGCGCTCTTCGCGACGGCGACCCCGCTGACAGCGGTTACAATGCGCCCTAATGAAGATCCTGGTCGTCGGCGCAGGCGGGCGCGAGCACGCGCTCTGCTTCGGGCTCCGCCGAAGTCCCGCGGTCCGGGAGCTCTACTGCGCGCCGGGAAACCCGGGGATCGCGGAACTGGCCGACTGCCTGCCGGTCATGCCGGGAGACATCGTGGAGATTGCCGACCTCGCCGAGAAACTCCAGCTCGACCTGACGGTCGTCGGGCCGGAGCTGCCGCTGTCGCTCGGCATCGCCGACGAGTTCGGCAAACGCGACCTGCCCATCTTCGGCCCGACGCGATTGGCGGCGCAGATCGAGTCGTCCAAGGTCTTCGCCAAGGAGTTCTTCGCGCGACACGGGATTCCCACCGCGGAGGCCCGGGTTTGCGCGAATGCGGAAGAGGCCCGGCGCGCGATCAAGCATTTCGGTTTTCCCGTCGTGGTCAAGGCCGACGGGTTAGCCGGCGGAAAGGGAGTTCTGGCCGTCGAGTCCGACGAAGAGGCGCGGCGGGCGCTGTCGCTCTTCTTCGAGGAGCGGGTCTTTGGCTCCGCCGGGGACCGCGTGCTCGTGGAGGAGTTCTTGGTCGGCAACGAGGCGTCTTTTCTCGCCCTCTGCGACGGCCAGACGGCGGTGCCGTTGCCGACGGCCCGCGACTACAAGAAGGTCTTCGAAGGCGACCGGGGCCCCAACACGGGCGGAATGGGCGGGCATTCGCCGGCCGGCGTTCTGGACGCGGCGGCCTCGACCCGGGTCATGAAGGAAATCATCTGGCCCACACTCCGTGGCCTAGCGTCGGAGGGGCGGCCCTTCCGCGGCGTGCTGTACGCCGGCCTGATGCTGACAGAGGCCGGGCCGCGCGTGCTCGAGTTCAACGCGCGCTTCGGCGACCCGGAGACCGAGGTCATCGTGCCTCGGATCAAGTCCGACTTGGCCGTTCTGCTTGCCGCCGGGGCGCGGGGGGACCTGGAGAAGTTCTCCCCGATCGACGTGAAGCCGGAAGTCTGCCTCGGCGTGGTGCTTTGCGCCGCGGGCTACCCGGGACAGCACGAGAAGGGCAAGCCGATCTCGGGCATCAACGACGCGGCTCGGATCGGCGGGGTGGAGATCTTCCACGCGGGCACCGCGCGCGAAGGCGATCGGCTCATCACCGCCGGGGGGCGGGTCCTCGTGGTCACCGCCATGGCTCCGACGATTGTCGAGGCGGCGGGCCTCGCCTATCAGGCGTCCGACAAGATCGAATTCGACGGCAAACAACTGCGCCGCGACATCGGCGCGCACGGGGTTCGCTTCTCGCGGATGTAGACGCCTAGGATTCGGCGGTCACTGGCCGCAGGTTCCGCCCGTGTCCCCGCACGGCATCTCGTAGAACGAGAAGTCATTGGTGGTGTTATCACCGACGTTGATGTATCCCTCGATCGTGGGGCTGGACGAGGTCGGGTTGCGGACATCCACGAAGGCGATGGCCTCGCTGACGTTCTGCGGGATCTGGGCCACCGAGAACACGTTGGAGAACTGACGAACCTCGCCGGGCACGAGATTGTCGAACGACAGCGTGGTGCCGACCTTTTGTCCGTTCGTCGCGCTGCCGGCCGTCACGTCGTAGAAGGTCACGTCGACCGAGACGTGGCGGTCCGTGCTCGGGTAGAGGGCTCCGTCGATGTCCGTGTTGCGCACTCCGAGGTTCGTTCGCTGGGACCCCTGGGTGCCGCCGGCCAGGGCAGCGGGAGTGGTGTCGCGGATCGTGCCGACGACGGTTTGATGAGCCGACTCGAAAAACAGCGAGCCCCGGTACGCGTATCCGACGGTGCCCGCGGAGGGGTTGGACTCGACCAAGCGATTGTAGTTTCGCGCGGTGACCGACCCCTCCCAGCCGGTCGCGGAGGGCAGGTTGCTGAACGTGACGAGGAGGGTTCCGAAGGAACCGTCCACCGCGCCCGGCGCGAGCACGCCCTGGTCGTTTAGGTAACTGACCATGTCGTCGGAGTGGAAGCTGTCGATCGACTGGAGAGGGATCTGAATGGGGTTGGTTCGGCTGAAGAATCCGGCCGCGCACGCCCCCGCGCCCGTGCAGGTGTATGAATACTGCACGTTGGCGACGACGCCGGATGTCGACGTGTTGTTGGTGATGTCCACGGCGGTACGGTAGAAGGCTTGCCCGGCGACGCGGGAAATCTGGGGAAGCTCGGCCGAGTAGGTGGCCGCCGGCGCGCTCACGCTCGAGGTTCGCATCCGGTTCGATTGCGGCGTGGCAACGCCCGGGAACTGCCCGGACCGCTGAACCCGGATCACGGTCTGCCGGGGGACCGCCGAATCCGCGGCGCGCGCCGGCGCGACCAGAGCCGCCAGACCGAGGGTCGTCGAACAGAGCAGCCTTCCTGTCTTCATGCCGTCTCTCTCCTGTTGCTGTCTTCGCCCGATCTCTTCCGACCGTTCGAGAACGCAGTCTGCCATGTTCGCAAATCTCGGTCCAGCGCGAAATGCCCGCCGGCGTTGCCTTTGTGGTCCTTCCCTGTCCTGTCCGAGGGACGAGGTGTCCTCCGTGATGGCCAGCTTGCCTGCGGGAGCCACGCGACTCTAGACTGCCCGGGTGACAAGAGGCTCGACGCGTGCGGCCGCGCTCGTCCGGATGGCAACCGGCGCGATTTTCCTGGCAGAGGGATTTTCGAAGATCGCCGGTCCTTTCGTCCACGGCAAGTTCGCCGAGCAGACCCGTCAGATCGCGGCGAAGTCGTGGCCGGTTTGGAGCGGCTTCCTGCAGACTGTCGTCCTGCCCAACGCGGCGGCGGTGGGTTGGCTCGTGGCAGTCGGCGAGCTCGCGGTCGGGATCGGCCTGCTCGCGGGGCTGTGGACGCGTGCGGCCTGCGCCGGCGGCGCGGTGCTGGTGCTCACCTTCCTGCTCGGGCAGTTCTGGGCCCCCGGCGGGGCGTGGCACGACTGGATCACCGCCGGCCTCACGAGCAAGTTCGCGCTGCTGCTGCTCGCGCTCTTGGCGAGCGCCGATGCGGGCAAGACCTGGGGGCTGGACGGACGTCCCCGACGGGGGAGAGGAATCAAGAGCTAGAGTTCAAGAGCTTCCGAACCTCTCGCTCGAGATCCCGGTAAGACTGTTTGCCCGAGAGCACCATCGCTTTGCGCCCATCACGCGCGTAGAGCACGCTGAAGGGCAGTTCTCCACCCCAGGACTTGTCGACGGAATCGATGAAATCCTGGTCGTCGCCTCCCGCCGCTTTTCGATAGTTCGGGAAGGCGGGCTGCTGCGCTTCGAGGAACTTCTCGACGGCGGACAGCTGCGAGGGCAGATCCGTCGAGACGCCGAGGACGCGAAGCCCTCGATTCTCGTAGGACCGCTGGAGCCGGGAGAGGGACGGAAACTCCTCGCGACAGGGCTCGCACCAGGTCGCCCAGAAATTGAGCAGGACGACGCGGCCCCTTTCCTGCGCGAGACGTTGTGTCAGTCCCGCGGCGTTCAAGTCCCCCGCGAGCCGCGAGGTCGCGGCGCCGAGAGCCGCTGCCAGAAGGATCCCGATTCCTCCCTCGAGCGTCGCGCGGCGACCATGGGCCCGGCGACCGAGACGAGGCCAGGACGTCGCCTCCCGGGGCGTGTGCGCCGAGGGGACCTCAGACACGCTTGATGCTGCAGCCGAAGGCCTTGGTCTCGGCCTTGGCGATCGGCTTGTTCGAAAGAAGCGCGTTGAGGGCATTCTTCAGATCCGGCGAGGTGACCTTGGAAGCATCCTCGTAGTTCTCGTCGATCCGGCCGTGATAGCGAAGGACGCCGCTCGGATCGATGACGAAGACCTCGGGCGTGTGCCGGGCGTCATAGAGGTCGGCCACCTTATTGCCCGGGTCCTTCAAGATCGGAAAGGTGAGCCCGTGCTTTTTGGCGTGCTGGACGACCTCGTCGGTCGGCTCCGTCTTGTTGCTGTTGATCCCGACGAAGAGCACACCGTCCTTGCCGTATGCCGCAGCCAGCTCCCGCATCCGGTCGTTGTACGCATTCGAGTACGGACACTGGGTCGCGATGAACATGACGACGACCGCCTTGTGACTCTTGGTTGCCTCGGCGAGCGAGAAGGCCTTCCCGTCGATCGCCGTGAGCGTGAAGTTCGGGGCGGGGCTGCCGATCGGGGGGGCCTCGGCTCGGGCGAAGGCGCCCACTGTCGCGAGGGCAGCGGTCAGAAGGATGGTACGGGGCAGTCGCATGACGACCTCCTTTGGGTCAAAGCTCCGAATGTCGGCCGGGCGGCGGGAAATTCCCTTTGGCGCGCGGCCGCGCGCGAGCCGGGCTACCGCTTTCGGAACCAGCCCCTCGGCGCCGGCCGGCCCTCGAGCTCTCGAAGCCGAGCCTCGAGCGCATCCACGCGCCGGACCAGCTGCTCGACCTCGCGAGCCCGCGTCTGTTGGGCCTCGGCCAGCCCGTCGAGCGCCTCGCGCAGCGCTTCGTGCTGCCCTCGGGACATCAGCACACGCCGGAGTTCCTGGAGCGGCAGCCCCTCCTCGGTGAGCGAGCGGATGGTCGTGAAGCGCGAGACATCCCGGGCGTCGTAGCGGCGGTGGCCCCCGGCGGTCTTCCGAATGGGAAAGAGCCCCGGCAGCTCTCGCTCGTAGAAACGCAGCGTCGTCGTGGGAATCCGCGTGCGCCGCGCCACCTCGCCGATCGAGATCCCGGGAATCGGGGTGGCCACCGAGAGTTCCCAGCGACGGCGAACGGATCTACACCGCGAAGAGCGGCCGGCTCACCACCGGATCGAACTTCCAGACGTACTTGTAGAGGCCGTTGAAGAAGTCGATCGTCATCTCGTAGTGCGCTTCGATCGTGATGGCTTCCTTGCTCCGCTTGATGATCAGGTTCTCCTTGCCGATCGGAAGCTGGAGCTCCCGGGCCTTCTGCAGGACCGCGTACTCGATTTGGGGAAGGCCCTTGATCGACCCGAAGGAGGCCTGCTCCTGCATCGCGTCGTAGAACTCGGAAGTCGCAATCTTGACCGGAACGATCTTGTAGAGGCTGTAGCCCACCAGAAACAGGATCGCCAGCCAGACGATGCACCCGACGTTGACCTTGCCGCGCACGGCATGCGTGCGTCTCGTCATCAAGCTCGCCTCCGAGAATTGTCGAAAGATTGTAACTCGGATCGTCCGGCGATCAGCGGACCGGTTGGAAGGTGCGAGCCCAGCGCGTCCGCGTCCAGAAGTCCCGGAGGCGGTCGAGCGGCCCGCGGCCGGGCGACTCCGGCGGGGAGGACCAATACACGAAGAGCGCGCGCCCCTTGACGTTGGCCGTGGGGACGGTGCCCCAGAATCGGCTGTCGTTGGAGGTATCCCGGTTGTCTCCGAGCGCGAAGATCTCCCCCTCCGGCACGCGAATCGGGCCAAACTGGTCGCGCCGTCCCGCCGCCAGCACGCTGTGGTCGGAGTGAGTGACGCGGGGCTCGGAGAGCGGCGCGCGATTGACGTAGACGACCTTGTCGCGGATCTCGACCACGTCGCCCGGTAGCGCGATCGCCCGCTTGACGAAGTCGCGCCGCGGGTCCTCCGGGAACTTGAAGACGAAGACGTCTCCGGCGCGCACGCGCCTCTGTGGAAGCCATCGCTCGAGCGGCCCGCCGCCCGGCGCATAGACGAACTTGTTCACCACGAGGTGATCGCCCACCAGGATGTTGTCCTCCATCGATGGGGTGGGGACGGCGTAGGCCTGGAGCAGGAAAGTCCGGACGAAGAGCGCGAGAATGACCGACACGAGGACGGCTTCCAAGTAGTCGCGCGCCACCGATCGCAGGCGCCGCGGGGTCCGAGCCGCTCCGGAGAGGGGGGAGCCGGTCAGCGGACCAGGGTGAACATCCGGTCCCATCGCGTCCGAGAAAAGAAGTGGATCGCGACACCCAGAAGCTGCTGAATCTTGGCGATGGCTCCGCGCCAGACGTGTGAATTGGGCTCGGCCTCGTAGGACCAGTAGATCAGGAAGGGACGGCCGAAGATGTTGGGGCGCGGGATCGGTCCCCAAAACCGGCTGTCGAGCGAGTTGTCCCGATTGTCGCCCATGCCGAAGAAGTGACCGGCCGGCACGGCGGCGGGGCCGAACTGGTCGCGGAGCAGACCCATCTCCGAGGCGTCGGGGCCGGACTTCCGGTAGATGTCGGGATAGATGTGTTGCACGTAGGGCCCGTCGGCGGGCTTGCCGTCGACGAATAGCTCCTTGTCGCGAACCTGGACCGTGTCGCCCGGGCCCGCCACGGCGCGCTTGACCAGCACGTTGCCCGGATTCACGTCGTCCCCCGGCTTTCGAAAGACGATGATGTCGCCGCGGTGGACATCCCGGTAGGGGAGAAGCTTGCCGAGCCCCGGCAGGCGCGGGGCGTAAGCGAACTTGTTGACCAGCAGGTGATCCCCCACGAGAATCGTCTTCTCCATCGAGCCGGTCGGCACCTGATACGTCTGGACGACGAAGGTCCGGACGAAAAGGACGAAGATTCCGGCCACGAGCAGCGACTCGTACCACTCGCGGGAGGAGGAGTGCCGGTCGGGGCCGGCGGTCTGCGGTGTGTTTTCGCTCATTCGACTTTCAGCACGGCGAGAAAGGCCTCCTGCGGAATGTCCACCCTTCCCACCCGCTTCATCCTCTTCTTTCCTTCCTTCTGCTTCTCGAGCAGCTTTCTCTTCCGTGTGATGTCTCCGCCGTAACACTTGGCGAGCACGTTCTTGCGAATGGCCGAAACCGTCTCTCGGGCGATGATCTTCGAGCCGATCGCGGCCTGGATCACGACCTCAAACATCTGCCGGGGGATGATTTCTTTCATCTTTGCGGCCAGGATGCGCCCCTTGGCGGCCGCCTCGTCCCGGTGGACGATCAGGGAGAGGGCGTCGACGGGCTCGCCGTTGACCAGCAGGTCCAGCTTGACGAGGTCCCCCTCCCGGTACCCGATGAACTCGTAGTCGAACGAGGCGTACCCGCGGGAGATCGACTTCAGCTTGTCGTAGAAATCCAGAACGACCTCGTTTAAGGGGAATTCATAGGTCAGGACGACGCGGTTGGAGGACAGGTACTCGAGCGATTTCTGGACGCCCCGCCGCTCCTCGCAGAGCTTGAGCAGGCCGCCCAGGAAGTCGTCGCGCGTGATGATCGTCGAGGCGATGTAGGGTTCCTCGATCCGCTCGATGTGGTTGGGCGAGGGCAGGTGGTTGGGGTTGACGATCTCCTGGACCTCACCCGCCGTCGTCGTCACCCGGTAGCTCACGCCCGGAGCCGTTGTGATCAGGTCGAGGTCGAACTCGCGCTCGAGGCGTTCTTGCACGATCTCCATGTGGAGTAGGCCCAAGAACCCGCAGCGGAACCCGAAGCCCAACGCCGTCGAGTTTTCCGGCTCGAAGGTGAAGGAGGCGTCGTTCAAGCGCAGCTTCTCCATGGCGTCGCGAAGGTTGGCGTAGTCGTCGGCGTTGGTCGGGAAGAGGCCGGCGAAGACCATGGGCTTGACCTCGGCAAAGCCGGTGAGCGGCTCCGCCGTCGGCCGGGAGAGCTCCGTGATCGTGTCGCCGATTCGCGTCGAGTGGAGGTCCTTGATGTTCGCCCAGAGAAAGCCCACCTCTCCGACCGAGAGGGCGTCGACGGCTTCGCGCTGCGGCCGGAAGACGCCGACCTCCTCGACCTCGGCCTGGAGCCCCGTGCCCATCGCGCGAATCTTCGTGTGCGCGAGGAGCCGGCCGTCCACGATGCGAACGAGCGAGGTCACGCCTCGGTAGGGGTCGTACCAGGAGTCGAAGAGCAGCGCCTTGAGCGGCGCCTCGGCATCCCCCCGGGGCGGCGGAATGTCGGACACGATGCGCTCGAGCAATTCCTCGACCCCGATGCCTTGCTTGGCGGAAGTCAGGACGGCGTGATCGGCGGGGATCCCGACGATCTGCTCGATCTGCTCGCGGGCCCGCTCGGGCTCGGCGGACGGAAGATCGATCTTATTGATGACGGGCAAGATCGTGAGGTTGTGGTGCACGGCGAGGTAGGCGTTGGCGAGCGTCTGAGCCTCGACACCCTGAGTGGCGTCGACCACGAGCACCGCTCCCTCGCAGGCCGCGAGCGACCGGGAGACCTCGTAGGAGAAGTCCACGTGGCCGGGCGTGTCGATGAGGTTCAACGTGTAGTCCTGGCCGTCGCGGGCGCGGTAGCGCAGCGTGACGGCCCGAGCCTTGATCGTGATGCCCCGCTCCTTCTCGAGATCCATGTCGTCGAGCATCTGGGCGTGCATCTCCCTCGGAGAAACGGCGCCGCACACCTGCAGGATCCGGTCCGACAGCGTCGTCTTTCCGTGATCGATGTGGGCGACGATGGAGAAGTTACGAATGAACCTGGGATCGGTCATAGGGAAAGTCGAGAGTCTACCGTGCCCGGCCGCGGGTGCCGAGTGCTCGCCGCGCGGCCTCGCCCCTCCGCGGGGCTACGCGCCGAGAGGCCAGCGTGACCGGGCCTGCGCCTGATCGGGATCGGGCGCGCCGGCTCTTCGAAAGCGCAGCAGCCCCGCCCAGGCGATCATCGCGGCGTTGTCGGTCGTGAGCGACCGGTCGGGCAGCAGCACGGGGACGCGGTGGTTTTCTCCCCACGCGGAAAGCGTCGAGCGCAGCTCCGAGTTCGACGCCACACCCCCGGAGAGCGCGAGTCGGCGGATCCCTTCCCGCTCGTGCACCGCCTCGACCCTCTCGACGAGCGCCGCGACGACCGCGTGCTGGAACGAAGCGATGAGGTCCGTCAGGTCGGCGTCGAGCCGGTCCGGGTCGAGCGGTGAGCCGTCGACCCCGCGCCGCTCGAGCTGCCGCACCATGGCCGTCTTCAACCCGGAGAACGAGAAGTCGAGCGAGCCGTCGCCGGGCCGTCCGACGGGCAGAGGGTAACGGTGTCCGTTTCCGCGCGCGGCGATGCGGTCGATGGGAGGTCCGCCCGGATAGGGAAGTCCCGCCCGTCGGGCGACCTTGTCGAAGGCCTCGCCGGGCGCATCGTCGCGGGTGCGCGCGATGGGAACGATCCCGTCGGCCTCGACACGCACCAGCTCGGCATGGCCGCCCGACACGACGAGTCCGTGAAACGGGTACTCGACGGGGGAAGCCGGTGCCCCGCGCGGGTCGAGGTGCGCGGAGAAAAGATGCCCCTCCAGGTGATTGACGGGCAAGAGCGGAACGCCCCGCGCGAAGGCGAGCGCCTTGGCCGCCGAGAGCCCGACCAGAAGCGGGCCGATCAAGCCGGGGCCCGCCGTGGCCGCGATCAGGTCGACTTGGGAGAGCGTGAGACCGGCTTGCGTCAGGGCCTCCTCGAAGACTGCCGGGAGGTTCTCCAGGTGCGCGCGGGCCGCAAGCTCCGGCACGACACCGCCGAAGCGGGCGTGCGCCCGCATCTGGGAGGCGGTGACGTTCGACCGGATCGATCCGTCCTCCTCCAGGAGGGCGACCGAGGTCTCGTCGCAGGAGGTCTCGATTCCGAGGGCGATCACCGGAGGGCGGCTCTTCCCGCTCCGGGACATGGGGTGATCGAGGGGCGATGGAGGACCGAGCTCATCGGACCCCGCCGGCGGCCGATCCCGAGTCAACGGCCCGCTGCGCCGCCTGCCGCAGGCTCTCCTCGTAGGGCGGCAGGCAGACGCCCTGCTCCGTGACGATCGCCGTGATGTAGCGCGCGGGGGTGACGTCGAAGGCGACGTACCGTCCCCCGACACCGGGCGGCGCGATCGCCTGACCGGCGAAGGAGAGAACCTCGGCGGACTCGCGCTCTTCGATGGGGATCGCCCTGCCGTCGGGGCAGGCGAGATCGATGGTCGTGGTGGGGGCTGCCACATAGAAGGGAACCCCGTTTTCCTTGGCCAGCACCGCAAGGGGATAGGTGCCGATCTTGTTGGCCGTGTCTCCGTTGGAGGCGATGCGGTCGGCGCCGACGATCACGGCCTGAACCTCTCCCCGAGAAAGGAAGTGCCCGCCCATGCTGTCCGTGATGACCTGGACGGGAATGCCGTCTCGAGACAGCTCCCAGGCGGTCAGGCGCGCCCCCTGCAGGTAGGGCCGGGTCTCGCCCGCCAGCACGCGCACGACTCGGCCTGAGGCGACGGCGCCGCGGATGACGCCCAGGGCCGTGCCGTAGCCCGCCGTGGCCAGAGCCCCGGCGTTGCAGTGCGTCAGCACGGTCGCCTCTCGGGGAAGGAGATCCGCGCCGAGGCTTCCGATGCGGCGGCAGGCCTCGAGATCCTCGGCGGCGAGGGCATCGGCTTCTCGAACGAGCTCCGTCTCGATCCGCTCGGGGGGCCGGTCGCGCACGCTTTCGAAGCGTCGTCCCAGGCGGTCGAGCGCGGCGAACAAGTTGACCGCCGTCGGGCGAGTCCGCGCCAGCAGATCCCGCGCCGCAAAGAAGCGCTCGGCCGGGGGGGTCGTGCGGCCGCTGCGCATCGAAAAGGCGGCGCCGTAAGCGGCCGCAACGCCGATGGCCGGCGCCCCGCGGACCGCCATGTCCCGGATCGCGAGCGCGATCTCCGGCGCCGTCTCGAGGGCGAGCCAGACCTCCTTGGCCGGCAGCAGCCGCTGGTCGAGCAGGCGGAGGATGCGGTCCTCTCGGTACAAGGGACGAAAGACTTCTGTCATCTCCCTTCCCGGCAAGGCGCGCAATTTCGGATTTCTGAAGCTCGTATCACTCTCGCCCCTCGCCCCTGTTCCTCATGGCTCCGGGTTCACGACCAGGGCCACGCCGAGGCTCCGGGGATCGGCGACGGCGGTCAGTCGCCCGTCGGCGCGGCGCATGATGGCGTGGACGCGGCCGAGAGTGGGCCAGTCGGAGTACTTCGACCGCGGGCCGACGGAGTGTCCGTACCCCTCCATGGCTTGGACCCACGCCGCGTCGAATCGCTCGGGCTCGATCTGGACGACGTCGGGCCGATCTTGCTGGTGGAATCGCGGCGCCGCCACGGCCTGCTCGAGGTTCTCGCCGCGCAACAGGACATTGACGAGGATCTGAAAGTTGGTCGTCGGGATGGTCGAGCCGCCGGGGCTGCCCCAAACGAGGGCGTTCAACCCCTCGAGCGTCGCGATCGAGGGGCACATCGCCGACAACATTCGCTTGCCCGGAGCGATCGCGTTGGGCTCTCCCTGGATGAGCCCGTACCGATTGGGCTCGCCCGGCCGCGTCGTGAAGTCGTCCATCTCGTTGTTCAAGAGGAAGCCGAGTCCTCCCGCCACCCGCGCATTGCCGAAGGAGTCGTTCAGGGTCGTCGTGACGGAGACGGCCGCTCCGGCGGCGTCAACGACGGAGAAATGCGTCGTCGAGGTGCCGCGCCAGGCCAGGTTGGGAAGGGCGTCCACCGGTGTGGCGCGGGCCGGGTTAATCGTGGCGGCGAGGCGCTTCAACCGCCCGGCCGAAGTGAAGAGGTTCTGTGGGATGTCTCCGAAATCGGGGTCGCCGAGATACCGATTTCGGTCTGCAAACGCGCGCTTCTCGATTTCGACCATCAGGTGGGCAGAGGAGACGTCGACAGGCTTGAGCTTGTCCAACCCCACTTGCTCCGCCAGCAAGGCCATCTCGGCTAGGACGGGTCCCGAGGAAGGCGCGGGTGTCGTGAGAACGTCGCCATTGCGGAACGGAAATACGAGGGGCTTGCGCGCCTTCGCCGCGTAAAGCGCGAGGTCGCCCCGAGTGATCAGGCCGCCCGCCTTCTTCTGCTGCGCCTCGAACTCGCGCGCGACCTGTCCGCGGTAGAAGCCGTCTTCGCCCCGCTCCCGGATGGCCTGAAGGGTGCGCGCCAGGGCGGGCTGGCGGAACACCGAGCCCACGGGAGGGGGCTCGCCGTTGGGTAGAAAGATCGCCGCCGTTTCGGGATCGGCCGCCAGCCGCGCCTTCTCGTCCGCGATCGAGGAGTGGACGTTCTCGCTCATCACGAATCCGTCTCGGGCGAGCCGCACGGCGGGGTCGACCACGGTCTTCCAAGGCAGACGGCCCCCGCGGCGATGGGCGAGCGCGAGCCCGGCGACCGAGCCAGGGACTCCGGAGGCGAGCGGGCCGTGGGTCGAGGAGGGCGCTTTCTGGCCGGGGCGTTCCGGCTGGACGAACATGTCGCGTCGCGCCGCGCGCGGCGCGCGCTCGCGAAAATCGATGGCCAGGGTTCGGCCCTTCGCGTCACGAGAGAGCCAGAATCCGCCTCCGCCGATGTTGCCGGCTTCGGGCCAGGTCACGGCGAGCGCGAAGGCAAGGGCGACCGCCGCATCCGTGGCGTTGCCGCCCTTTTTCAAGATGGCGATCCCCACACGTGCGGCGTTCTCTTCGGCCGCGGCCACGGCGCCGCCGCGCCCATGCGCGACGGAGGCCGCGGGCAACGGCGAGGAGAGAAGGGCGGCGAGCGCCAAACCCGCCAGGGAACGCTTCACCGGCTCATTCTATCGGCGGCCCCGGGGTTAAGATCCCGGCCGTGAAATCCATTGGGGAGTTGCCGCTGGAGGGGAAAACGGTCTTCCTGCGCGTTGATTTCAACGTGCCGCTCTCGGGAGGACGAGTTCTCGACGAGACGCGGATCGTCGAGACGATTCCCACGATTCGGGCGGCAGTCGAGCGCGGCGCGCGAGTCCTTTGCGCGTCCCACCTGGGCAAGCCCAAGGGGAAGCCGAGCCCCGCGCTCTCGCTCGCGCCCGTCGCCGTGGCTCTGGCGGACGCCCTGGGACGCCCCGTGCGCTTCGTCTCGGACTGTATCGGGCCGGAGGCGGCTGCCGCCGCCCGGGCACTGGCGCCCGGCGAGGTGCTGTTGCTCGAGAACCTGCGGTTTCACCCGGGAGAAGAAAGCAACGACCCCGCGTTTTCCCGGGCGCTCGCGGAGCTGGCCGAAATTTACGTGGATGACGCTTTCGGGGCGGCGCACCGCGCCCACGCCTCCGTGGTCGGCGTTCCGGCCCTGATGCCGGTCAAGGGGGCCGGGCTGTTGATGGAGAAGGAGGTCCGCTCGCTCTCGAGGTTGCTCGAGCCCGAGCGCCCGTTTGCCGCGGTGCTCGGCGGAGCGAAGATCTCCGGCAAGATCGACACGCTTCGCGTGCTGGCCGGGCGGGCGGACGTCCTGCTGATCGGCGGCGGTATGGCCAACCACTTCGTTGCCGCGCTCGGACTCTCCATCGGCAAGTCGCTTCTGGAGGAGGACAAGGTTCCCGTCGCGCGCGAAATCCTCGAGATCTGCAAGGAGCAGGGCAAGACGATCGCCTTGCCCTCGGACTTCGTCGTCGCGGCGTCGCCGGAGGATGCGGCGGGGGCGCGCACCGTCGGGATCGATCGGATTCCCGCAGACCGCATGGCCCTCGATATCGGCGAGAAGACGATCGCCCAGTTTCAGAGGCTGCTGGGCGGGGTCCGAACCGTCTTCTGGAACGGCCCGATGGGCGTCTTCGAGAAGCCGCCGTTCGACCGCGGCACCAGGGCGATGGCCGAGACTCTGGCGGCGATGACCGACGCCTTCACCGTCGTGGGCGGGGGCGAGAGTGTGGCCGCCGCGCACGCGGCGGGTGTGGCCGAAAAGATCAGCCACGTCTCGACCGGCGGCGGCGCTTCGCTCGAGTTCCTGACCGCCGGAACGCTGCCCGGCATCCAGGCGCTCGAGTCGACGGCCGTCCGCGGATGAAGCTCTACGTCGCGAACTGGAAGATGAACAAGACCCGGACGGAGGCGCGCGCCTTCGCCGGAGAGCTCGGGGCTCGGATCGGCGCTCGGGCAGACCGAGTCGAGCTCGTCCTGGCGCCGCCCTTCACGGCGCTCGACGCGGCGCTCGATCCGGCCGGCCGCTGGGCGCTCGCCGGTCAGAATCTCGGCTCCGAGGGGTTCGGGGCCTACACGGGCGAGGTCTCCGGTCACATGCTCGCGGAAGCGGGTTGCCGATACGTGATCGTCGGGCATTCGGAGCGGCGACGGCTCTTCGGAGAGGACGGCTCCCTTCTGGCCCGCAAGCTCGCCCGGGCGCGGGAAGCGAACCTGATACCGATCTACTGCGTCGGGGAGACGGAGGAGGAGCGGGATCGAGGCTCTACCGATTCGGTCCTCGAACGGCAAGCCGGGACGCTGTCACAGGACCCGCCGCGCTCGCCGCTCGTCGTCGCCTACGAGCCCGTCTGGGCAATCGGAACCGGCCGCGCCGCGACCCCCGAAGACGCGGCCGCTGCGCGGGCGCGCTTGGCGGGGCTCCTCTCCGCTCGGGCCGACCTGCGACTTCTCTATGGCGGCTCGGTCACCGCCGACAACGCCGCGGAATTGTTGCGAGTCTCGGAAATGGACGGCTTCCTGGTCGGCGGCGCGAGCCTGGACGCCGAGTCCTTTGCGCGCATCGCCGGATTGGGCCAGAGGAGCTAACTGCCCTCGAGCCCGCGGTTGCCCCTTCTTGACGCCCGGGGCAGCCGAACGTAAACTTCCTCCCCCATTTTTGGGAATGGAGGTCCGGTGGGAATCCTCTACGTCACCCTGATCGCGATCTACACGTTGATCTGCTTCTTTCTGATCCTGGTCGTTCTGGTCCAGCAGGGAAGGGGTGCCGATATCGCCGGCGCCTTCGGCGGCGGGGGAACACAGACGGCCTTCGGGGCTCGCGGGGCGACGACTCTGCTCCACAAACTGACCACGGGAGGCTTCGTCGCCTTCATCGTGGTGGCCCTGGTCTTGACGATCCTCGAGGCGCGCCCCCGCGCCTCGGTCGTGCCCGAGAAGGCTCCGGCCGCGAAGACGGCGCCGGCTCCGGTTGCCCCGGCTCCGGCGGCTCCCGCCCCGGCGCCCGCGTCATCCTCGGGCAGCCCGGTCAAACAGTAGCCTGTGCCGTCGTGGTGGAATTGGTAGACACGTACGTTTGAGGGGCGTATGGGGCAACCCATGCCGGTTCGAGTCCGGCCGACGGCACCA